>ODAI013009594.1_pt1 | contig 14848 bp, 14 predicted proteins | sample 1539321 | NCBI WGS metagenome assembly ODAI01 (sample SAMN02144231, study PRJEB22623) | gut metagenome | biome: sheep rumen | host: Ovis aries | place: New Zealand
ATAAAAAGAACCTAAAACAAAGCAATTAAAAACAGGTCGGCTATAAAAAGGCATTCATTATCGTTTGTGCCGGATAAGAGCCGGCCGACTGAAAGGAGGGCCGGGCGACGCCCGGCATGAACACAAAAATGAAGGAAGACAGCTGCCGGAGCCTTATTCCGGGACTTCTTCAGGAGAAAAAAAGCATGAACAGACCCTTTATACACGATCCCGCCATCTATAAGGATCCTGTCACAGGCAGGTACTATGTCTATGCCACGAGAGGGGACGGATATGTGTCTGACGACCTGATCCACTGGGAAAGCCTGGGCCGGATCGCTTCGGTCCTTCCCGAAGTCCAGGCCTGGACAGGCGGAAATGACATATGGGCTCCTGATATTGTTAAAGTCGGAGATGAATACAGGCTCTACTGTTCCAACTCTACATGGGGCGTGCAGCAGTCCTGCATCTTCCTGGCCGTATCGGACCGGGCAGAAGGACCTTTTATTCCCAGAGCTTCTGTCCTGAAAACTTCCGATGCCCTGCCTGTCAACGGGATCGACGCAAACATCATCTCGGATGTCCGCACCGGAGATATGTACATGCTCTACGGCTCCTTCTGGGGCGGCTCCCACATGCTCAGACTGGACCCCGAAACCGGTCTTGCCGCCAAAGAAGGAGTCGGCACCTGTGTCTGCAGAAAGCCCGCCTGGCTCAGTACGGCGGTGGAAGGACCTTACATGATCTGTTATCCGGAAACAAACTATTACTATCTCTTTGTTTCCTTCGGCTCCGACTCCGTCCTCTGCGACGACGACGGAAATAACTACATCGTATACCACATCCGGGAAAAGAGATTCTGCCAGGATCCCGGCCCCTCTCAGATGCAGATCCGCCAGTACTTCTGGAATGAAGAGAGATGGCCTCTGGTATCTGTCTTTACCATGGAAGAGACAGGCGGCGCACTGGAGAGGCTGACGGATGAAAGGCTGACCATGAAAGCCGTCTCTGGTCTTTATCAGCGCATCAGCTTTACTCCCGCCATTCCCCAGAGCATCTCCACCGCCGTTCCCATGCTCCTCAGGGAGGACGGCTATTTTGAGTCCTGTTCCGTCCAGGGCAGCTGGTGTACGGAAGGCAGAAGGATCCTTATAAACTACGGCCTTTTTGAAGAAGAAGCCCTGGCCTATGCGGGAAAGGGATTTACGGGCATTTCCGGCCTTTCCGGGAAACGCACTGAATTCATTGCAGGAAAAGAAAGATAAATACTTCTGACAGCAGGCGATTTTGCCGCTTCATGAACCGGACCGGTCAGCCCGAAGGGATCATCCTCCCTTCAGGCTGTTTTTTCATCTCTGCTCCCGCCGGGACTTACCACCTCATGAAAAAAGGGCTGAATCCGTCTCCGGAAACAGCCCTCTGCTCTGTTCAGTAAATAAACCTGAATACGTTTAATATATGGAACATGATCATCTGTTCATCATGGCGCTCAGAAGTTCCACATTGGCCTTTTCCGTGGAGTTGAGCCTTCCGGAGACCACGTTCATGTCCGTTTCGTCCGGCTTGTACCAGCTGAACTGCTTAAAATATTGCAGGATATCTTCGGACTTGAACTTATAGCCGTGCCGGGCATAGATCTCGTTGATGGCCATCTGCAGGTGGTTCTTGGAGACGCCTTTCAGCTCCGATTCCGTCAGACGGTGGGAACTGCTGTAGCTGATGGTATGATCGCCGGAGGATGCGCTCTCCTCCTGCTTCTTCTCTTCCTGCTTTTTAGCCTCCTCTGCCTTTCTGGCTTCCTCTTCCTGCTTCTTTTTCTCTGCCTCTGCCTGCTTCTGCTTTTGCTCTTCGGCCATTTCCTTGGCCACTTCTTCTCTGGCTTCCTTGAGGTAATCTTCCTCGGTCATTTCCTCTTCTTCTTCGGGGACTTCCGCCTTGTTTTCGGTAACGACGTTGCCCCTGTGGGCGGCTTCTACGGCCTGCGCGTCCTCATCCTCTTTGCCGCCCAGAAAGACCACTGCTTCCGAGTAGGTCCTGTGAACGGCCTTCAGGGAGGCGACCTGATCCCTTACCATGGAATCCCCTGTGACGTCTCCGTACATAAGGCAGCGGCTCATGCGCTTGTAAAGCTTCTGAAGGCTCTCGTTGAACTGGTCCGCACCGACGCCTCCGTCTTTGATGAAGTAACGGGTATTTCCGTCCTTCACTTCTTTTTTCAGGTCGCTGACGATTTTAAAGAGACCGTCCTTGTCCGGTTCGAAATGCACGAATTCATATGTAACGTCGTCGCTGCCTTTTCTGATATAGGCATGCAGGTAATCGTCCTTTTTGGAGGTGAAGAGCATGTAGCCGAAGCCTTCTTCGCTCTGCTCATCCCACTGGTCCTGGTAGAGGCGGAGTATATGGCCGTTCTGATAGGTGCAGATCCTCAGTTCCGTGCTGTAGTAGTCCTCCCAGGTAGGATACCGGATACCCACCACATAGATCAGTTCGGGCAGGCCGTCTCCTGTCACGTCACGGATGGCTACCGGTCTGGGAACATCCTTGCCGTAGGTCCGCTTTTCCTTCTCATTGAAGGCATATCCGTGCTGCCAGTAATATCCCAGGATCTCCGTACGGAACATCTGCAGTTCCTCCAGATAGGCGGGGTAGGCTATGGTCTTGTCGACCTTGGGGGCCTTCTCTTCCTTATTTTCCTCTTCTTCCGGCTCTGCCTCCGTCTCCTCCTCCGGTTCGTCTTCCAGTTTCGTAATCGAGGAAATGATGTCCTCCGGATCTTCGAAAAGATCGCATCCGGTCAGGGAAAGCATGACAAGAACAAGAAGAAAGGCTGTCAGTTTCGCATATTTCAAATTAGTGTCCTCCTGCGTAAGCTGCAGTTTACGCTGATCTGCTAAGATTTCGTGACTGATTCAGATTCTATTATATTTTACATGCAAGTCCATGCTCTGGCAATATTGTTAACTTCCCCCGCAAAAAAGATGCCCGGCAGCTCTTGCTGCCGGACATCCCTGATTTCGCGCCTTTTTTAGCCCTGCCGGGAGGATCACTTGTCCTGATCCAGTCTGTACACGCCCTTCTGCTTTCTGATGGAATTCACTTCCTCGAAGGCATCGATGGCAGAGATGATGACCCTGGCCGTGCCGTTGATCCCCAGGATGGAGGTATCGAAGGTCATGTTGTAGGTATCGGCCCTGCCCCACTTTTTGTCCGAATAGTAGTTGTAGTAGCTCTGCCTCTGCTTGTCCTTCTTTCTGCAGAGCTCCATGGCCTGCTCCCTGCTCTCAAAAACAGGATAGGACTGGGGATGGGACTGCATCCTCTTCCATTTGAAATCGTCGCTGGCATGGATAAAGATGTTGATGACATTGTCGAATTCTTCCAGGGCCAGGTCTGTGCATCTGCCTACGAAAACGGCAGGCCCTTCCTTGGCGATATCCCGGATCACTTCATACTGCGCCAGAAAGATCTTCTGGGACAGGGGCATTTCCACAAAGCCCGGGATGCTGTAGCCGAAGGGATAGGAATCCACTCCCAGGTTGAAAAAGGAGTTGGCCGGCTTTTCGTCCTGGGTCTCCAGGATCTCCTTCGCATAGCCGCTTTCCTTGGCAACCCGGTCCAGAAGCTCATTGTCCCAGAACCTGATCCCGTAGTGTTCGGCGATCTTCTGTCCGACGGCCCTTCCTCCGGACCCATACTGTCTTCCGATAGTGATAATAGTATTCATGGCGGCCCTTCCTCTCTTCTTTTCGAAACGGTTCATCACCCCATACCTTTCTTACACAAAAAGCTTCGGATCGGCACTGGTTTCTTAAATTTATTATAGTAAAAAACAGGCCCTTTTGCAAACAGGACCGTTTTTTTGGTCCGGACGCTCATTCCTTTCCCGAAAGAAAGGCAAAGGGTCTGCGCCCCAGTCTGCCGCGGCTCTCTTCCGCCTCCGGAAGGTATTCCGCAAGAACAGAAAAGGATCTGAAGGATTCCTTCCTTTCGTAGATCCAGTCCACCCTGCCCAGGTGCCAGCCCTCACGGCCGGCTGCCGCATAGAGGGGAAGGATTTCCCTGGCAAAGACCTGGTCGAAGGTCTCTGCGTCATAGCCCAGCTGTTTCTTTCTTCTTCGCACCCTTTCTTCGGAAACGTCTCCCTTTTTCTTCCGCTCCTCTCCGAGGATCATGGAAAAAGACTTTCCGGGATCTGCAAAGGAATGGGGAAGCGTGCCCCCTCCCGCCCTGTCTCCGGACAAAGTCCAGTAAAGGGTACGGCTTTTTTCTTTCCCGGCCGCCCTGTCCTTTCCGGATTCCCCCAGCTTTATCTGCGTCTGCAGGGGATCGCAGGCCCTGGATATAAGAAGGCGCAGGGCCCCCTTCCAGGAAAGCAGTGGCTCTCCTTCCTCTTCTTCCTCCGCCCGGATAAAAGCTTCCGGCGGCAGATCGTAGAGACGGTCTGTCAGGGTCTTTTCCCTGCCATCTTCCAGCTTATGGGAGCAGAAGGGGCAGACCGAAGAGGGACTTCGGAGTTCTCTTTCGTAAGGGGTCATGCAGGCGGGGCAGATGACCGCCTCCCTGGGAACCGGCAGGCGGCGTCTGATCTTTTCGATGACCAGAGGGGCCTGGGGATACCTGGGGTCTTTATACAGGTTGTGGACGATCTGTCCCTTGATCCTGTTTACGTACCAGGGAGACTTGAGATAGTCCGAATCGTTGGTCAAGGCATTGTGGCCCAGCATATATTCCCGGTCATGCAGGTCTCTGGGTGAGATCCAGCCCAGATGCTCGAAGGCGGGATGGCCGATCTGGATATAACTGCCCTGGGAGATCCTCTGCAGGGGAAAAAGCCTGTCCCTGCAGCTTTCCGAAATGACCACGTCGTCCAGGGAAAAGCAGAGGGCAAAGGCCCCGTAGCCTGCCTGGGCCAGGGTATCGGGCAGAACGGCCCTCTGCAGGTTGATGCAGAAGGCAAAGGCATTCTGGTCAATGACGGTAAAGCCGGGCAGGAGGGTCACAGATCCGATCTGCCAGGTCTCCAGGGGACAGTCCGCCTGGACAGACAGATTCCAGATCACATGGCCGTCTATCAGAAGGCGGACCTCTCCGGATTCCGAAGGATCCGCCGGAGGAAGGCTTCTTTCTTCGCTTCCTTTTTCTCCCGGCATAAAAGGGCCGTACAAGTCCCGGGCCTTTTTAAAAACGGGGCCAGAGATCTCCGGGCCCTGCTCCAGCAGGTCCAGAAAGGCCAGGGCCTCCCGGGGAATGTTTCTTTTATCTCCCCCTGCGGCCTTTTCCTCATAGGTCTTCAGGTCCCGGAGCCTTTTTTCCATATCTTCGGGGCTTCCGCACCAGGCTCTTTGAAAGTGCCAGCCCCCGGCCTTCCACCTGCTCTGCAGGCAGGAAGAAAGGGCTTTGGCCGTTTCCGGGCAGGATCTGTCCAGAAAGCCGTGAAGAAAGGCATATTCGTACAGATCCGGATCCCTGGGCTTTACCACCAGGTCCAGCAGTCTGTATTCCCTGTATTTTTGCTCTTTCCCGATTCTGGATCTGTCCATGGATCTGTCTCCGGTCCCCGTCAGCCTTCCATCCGTTTCAGAAATTCACGGATTCCTATGGCGACGCCGTCCTCTTCGTTGCTCAGTGTCACAAAGTCTCCGCGGGCCTTGATGTCATCGTCCGCGTTGCCCATGACCACTCCGAAGGCAGCTCTCTCGATCAGATCCAGGTCGTTTCCTTCGTCTCCGCAGCCCATGGTGCGGGCAGGATCCACGCCCAGGATCCTGCAGAGCTGCAGCATGCCTCTTCCCTTGCCGGTGGTCTCCCGGCTGACCTCCAGGTTATGACGGCCGCCGGACACCACCAGAATGCCGGGAACGCTCTCAAGCGCTTTTCTGGCTTCTTCCTTTTCGGCGGCGCCGTTCCCGGTCATATCGAAGATGATGGTCATCTTGACAGTCTCGCCGGGCCTGGACCTGACAAAGGCTTCCCAGTCTTCATGAAAGGCTCTGTCCTTTAAGATATAGGTCACAAGTCCCTGGGGAAGGCCCCTCCTGCTCACCGAATCCTTCATGGAAAGGGGCATATTGCCGTGCCCGTCGATAAAGCAGTCGATGATCACGTCATAAGGCTTTAAGGCCTCCACGATCTGCCAGACGGTCTCGTCCGGCAGAGGATCCCGGTAGATCTCTTCCCAGTCCTGCTTTTCAAAATCGTTGATCTTAAAGAGCACTGCTCCGTTGCTGGTCACGGCGTAGGTCACGCCGGGGACCGCCATCATTTCCGGGGAAAGGCCCCTTACGGGCCTTCCGGTGGCGGGAATGACCAGGTAGCCGGCCTCGATGGCCTCTTCCATAGCCTCTCTGACTGCCGGTCTTAAGTGCTTTTCTTCATCCAGGGCCGTACCGTCCAGATCCAGCCCGATCATCCCTTTGTACAGGGGCTTTCCTGTATTGTCCATAAATATCTCCTGTTTCCGGTCTCTGCCCGGGTTCTTTCGATGTCCGATTTCCTTTCCCTCAATGCCAAAAGCCGGCGTCACAATAGTGACAGCCGGCTTAGCTTACACAGTCAGTGTTTTATTCTTCTTCCAGTCTCTTCTGGATATCTTCGATATCGTTCTCCAGGGCCTTTACCTTTTCAAGATTCTCATCGATCTGGCTGTAGCAGTTGTCGATGTCTTCCTTGGTGGCACTGTAGTCCGCTCTTGTGCGAAGCTTCTTGTTCAGGCTGTAAAGATCGGCGATCTGCTTTTTCTTGCTCTGGATCACGCCGTCCATTCTTTCCTTCCACTGGACGTGACGGTTCTCGTTATCCTCGCGTCTGCCTTCCCAGAACTTGTCCTGGATCTCACGGAATGCCTTCCACAGACCTTCGTCTGTTTCATGGCCGGCACTGCCTGCTTCCTTCCATTCGACGCTCATCTGCTTCATGCGGTCAGCGGCGGCTCTGGTAAAGTTGTTGTTCTCCAGGACCTCTCTGGCCTCGTCGATCAGGCTCTGCTTGGTATCGGCACTGGCTTTCCACCTGGCGTTCCTGGCATCGAACCAGGCGCTTCTTCTGTCAAAGAAAGCCTTTCTGACAGACTGGAACTGAGCCCAGAGCTTGTTGTCATCGTCACGGCCGGCGCTGCCTGCCTCTTTCCATCTGGCAAAGAGCTCGCCCAGCTTCTCAGTGGTCTTGTTCCACTCTTCGGAATTCTCCGTTACGGCCTTGGCTTCCTCGATAATGGCCTTCTTGAGCTCTTTGGCTTTGGCATGTTGCTTGTCCATTTCGTCATACCATGCCCGCTGAGCGTCAAAGAACTTCTGTCTGGCAGCCTGGAAGGCTTCCCATACCTTGTCATTGTCCACAGGACCTGCATAGCCCAGCTTCTTCCAGCTGTCCATCAGCTCTTTCATCCTGGCGTTGCCGATCTTCCACTTGCCGGCTTCGGCGACTTCTTCGGCTTCCTTTACGAGAGCTTCCTTGGCTTCCCTGTTTTCCTTATAACCGGCAAGGCGGGCCTTGCGGGCTTCGTTCTTCTCGATGGCTCTGTCAAAGCGTTCCTTCAGCTTCAGTTCCCTGGGAGCTCCAAAGGTCTTGAGCTGTTCGAATTTCTCCTGAATGGCAGCAAAAGCTTCCAGGCCGTCGGCATCCTTCTTCAGATTTTCGAAAGCCTGATCCACAAGAGCCTTCTTTTCCTTCATGATATTCTCAATCTCGGAAAGGATCTCCTTGGTATTGTCAATGAACTCTGTCTCGCCTTCGGAGGCAGGTTTCTTCCAGCTGAGAAGATGATAGACATCCCCGAGCTTGATGCCTGTCCACTTGCCATGACCGTCGTCATGACCGTCGGCATAAAACTTTTCGGGCTCTGTGGGATTTCCTTCAGGATCTACTGCGCCGTATGTTACTTCTGTGATCTCGGCACCGCTGGCCCTGTGCTCTTTGGTTCTTACTTTTGCGTTTGCGTCATCAAATTCGGGAACTGAATTCCAGGTTTCCATTTCTTACCTCTGTTAATCTTTGCTATAGAAATACATGAAACTACAGTTTATGTGCTGCTCCTACTAATATACTCCATCTTGCTATCATTTATAAAGTGTTTCTTTAGAAAAATTTTATATCTTTTCGATTTTTTCGTCTCATGCCGGATGTTTCCCCGCCGAAGGGGGCAGGACCGGCCTTTCGTTAAAAAAGAGGCTCCGGAATTACCGAAGCCTCTTTCATCTGCTTTAAGCCATATTTATGATTCCGGCTCTGTAAAAGGCTTTTTAAGCTTCTGCCTTCCAGATGCCGTGCAGGTTGCAGCTCTCGTATGCGGCAACAGCCTCTTCTCCTTCTGCCAGAGCGAAGACAGCGGTGGGAGCATCGCCGGGCTTGAGGTCCTTCTTCTGGAAGCCCTGGTTTGTCTCAAGAATGATCCACTCGATATAGTGGGCATCCAGCATGGGATGGGCCACGCTGCCGACATTGACCTTCACGCAGCTGCCGTCCTTGATGATTTCGGGGATATGTTTTTCACGGGCAGCATCAACTGTTCCAGGAACGACTTCTACCATAGCTTCGCCGCAGCACTTTGTAGGGCATTTGGACTCGCGGAACACAACAACGATTTTGCCGCAGCCTTCACACTTATAAAACTTCATAGCTTGCCTCCTTATAAGATTTACTTTATCCTGTGGAATTCCGTATGAATTCCTGAATTCATTCTACTAGAAAGAAGGCAAAAGTGCAAATCAATCATGACTGCCTGCGCAGTTTCTCCAGGATCTCCTTAAAGTAGTCCGGAAGGGGCGCGGAAGTCTCGATGTAAGCCCCTGTCACGGGGTGGACAAAGCCCAGAACGCCCGCATGCAGGCACTGGCCGTAGGTCTCGAAGGGACAGGTCCTTCTGCCCTGGTAGAGAGTATCTCCGATCAGGGGATGCTTTATATAGGACATATGGACTCTGATCTGGTGAGTCCTGCCCGTTTCCAGAACGCATTCCACGAAGCTGTAGTCCTTAAACCGCTCCAGCACATGGATATGGGTCACGGCCCGTTTGCCGCCGGGCGTAACGGCCATCTTTTTTCTTTCCTTATAGTCCCTGCCTATGGGCTGATCCACGGTCAGGTCGTCGTCATGCAGCCGTCCGTAGCAGACGGCATAGTATTTTCTGGTGATGCTGTGGTCCTTGAGCTGGGCCGCAATGGACCTGTGGGCAGCGTCATTTTTGCAGACGATGACAGATCCGGTGGTATCCTTGTCGATCCGGTGCACGATGCCGGGACGAAGCACGCCGTTGATGCCGGACAGGTTGTCCCTGCAGTGGAACATGACCGCATTGACCAGAGTCCCGCTGTAATGGCCTGCCGCGGGATGGACCACCATGCCCTTGGGCTTGTTGACTACTAAGACGTCGTCGTCCTCGTACAGGATGTCCAGGGGAATGTCCTCCGCCTTTATGTCCGGCAGTACCTGTTCCGGTATGGAAATGGTCACCAGGTCCCCTTCCTCCGCTTTGGCGGAAGGCTTTACGGCCTTTCCGTTCACCAGGATCCTGTCTTCCGAAAAGAGCTTCTTGATAAAGGACCTGGACCTGTCCTCCACCAGGGCCGTCAGGACCCTGTCGATCCGGATTCCCTCGTATTCCTCCGTAACGGTAAAGCAGCTCTTTCTGTCTGCTGCGCCCGCAGCGTCACTTCCTGTCATTGGCCCCGCCTTTCTTCCCGGTGAGGAAATCGAAGTCGTGGTCGTCCTTATAATAGAAAAGGATGGTCAGCGCCAGAAGAATGGTGGCGCAGGTCACATAGATATCCGCCACATTGAAAACCGGGAAATCGATCAGGGAAAAATAGATGAAATCCCTGACATAGGAAAAAACGATCCTGTCGATCACGTTGCCCACGGCGCCGGCCCCGATCAGGACCACCAGAATCCGGAGGGGCAGATATTTCCGGTCCGCCGGCATTCTGAAAAGCACATAAAAGACCGCCGCCATGGCCAGTAAGGTCACCACAAGGAAAAACCCCCTTGCATTCTGCAGGACGCCGAAGGCCGCTCCGTGGTTCTCCAGGTAGAAGAACTCCAGAACGCCGGGGATCAGGACAAAGGATTCCTTTCCCTTGAGGGCGCCCTCCGCGGCGATCTTGGTGACCTGGTCCAGAAGAACCAGGGCCGCCATGGCCGCTGTTTCCAGAATAAGAAGGCCTCTTTTGACTGTCACTTCAGATGATCCCATCAGCCTTCCTCCGCAAAGATCAGTTCTTTAAGAGCAAGGCGGATCTCCTCATCGGTCACGGTATCGTCCGCAAAGGCCTGGCCGATCCCCTTCAGGAGAACGAAATGGATCTTCCCGTTCTCCGCCTTTTTATCGGACTTTGTAAGGGCCAGGACCCTGTTCACATCCAGTTCCTCCAGGCAGATGGGAAGACCGAAGGGAACGAACATGTCCCTGATCTCGTAAAAGTCTTCCATTTCGATCAGGCCTCTCTTCCAGGAGATCCAGGCGGCAGCCACGCAGCCCAGGGCCACGCACTCGCCGTGGGTCATGGCAAAGTCCTTATACTTCTCAATGGCATGGCCGATGGTATGGCCCAGGTTCAGGATCCTGCGTTCCCCCTTCTCGAAAGGATCGGCTTCCACCACTTCCTTCTTGATCTGGTTGCTTCTGTAAAGCATTTCCTGCAGGACTTCTGTTTCCTGTCCCAGGATCTCGTACATGTTTTCCAGAAGCCATTCATAATAGCTGTCGTCCCGGATCAGGCCGTGCTTCATGACTTCCGCAAAGCCCGAGGAGAACTGCCTGCCGTCCAGGCTCTTTAAGGTATTTACGTTGGAATAGACCAGCCCGGGCATGCAGAAGGCCCCGATCATGTTCTTGTAGCCTTCGAAATCTATGCCGGTCTTGCCGCCTATGGAAGAATCCGCCTGGGACAGCAATGTAGTGGGCACCTGGACAAAGTCCACGCCTCTTAAGAAGGTAGCTGCCGCAAAGCCTGTCATGTCCCCCACGACGCCGCCGCCCAGGGCCACAAGAAGACTTTTCCGGTCATAGCCGTTCTCGATCAGAAAGCGGTAGATGCCGGCCATGGTATCCAGGTTCTTATGCTCCTCGCCTTCGGGAATGACGCACATCCTGGCATCGGGGCAGACCTCCAGGACCTTTGAAAGGACCTCTCTCCCGTAAAGGGCTTCCACTTTGGTGTCGGTGATCACGCAGATCCTGCGGCTTTTTCCGCCGAGCGCCTCCAGCTCCGCGGGAAGAGCGTCGAAGGAATCCGTGTAAACAATATCGTAGCAGGGGCTGCCGTCCCTGTTGACCGTCAGTCTTCTGTTTTCGCTCATGATGGTACGAATCCTCTTTTCTTATCAATATCCATTAAAAAGCCTCTCCGATGAAATCTCACAGGAGAGGCTTTTTCATTCACAGCTTCTATCTGAAATTTACTTTTTGCTGAAGGGAGAAGTCAGGTTTGCGGGCGCTCCCGAATTGGTGGTGGCGGATACGTCGCCGGAAATATCCACATTGGCGGGAGTGATCACAAAAATATAATGGGAGATCTTCATGACATTTCCCCGCATGGCATAAGTGGAACCGGAGGTAAAGTCAATGATTCTCTGGGCTATATCCACGTCCAGGCCTTCCAGATTCAGGACTACGGTGCTGCCTACCAGAAGGTTGTCCGTCACTTCTCTGGCGTCATTGACCGACGTGGGCTTGATCACGCACACTTCCATGCCGGCTTCCGTCATGGACCGCTTGACGCTTCTGGCTGTCTGGCCTTCCCGGGTCTGGGGCGCTCTCTGGGCTGCCTGAGGATTTCTTCTCGGGGCAGAACCGCCGGAGGGTCTTCTTACCGGAGCACTGTTTTCGAAATCATCATAGTCATTTTCTCTGTCTCTGGGCATAGTTCTCTCCTCTTTTACAGATCTGGATGCTCTGGACTGTGCAGGCTGGCCGGCCGGTCTGCTCTGCCTGGGGCTCTGTTCGTTCCTGGCAGGTCTGGACTGGCGGGGACGGGCAGGTGCAGGCGCAGGTTCTTCCGCTACGACCTCTTCCACTGCCTCATCGTCAAGGTCATCTTCGTCATAATATTCGTCTTCGTCATAGGGATCATCATTGATCTTCATTGCGTTGATCAGTTTGTCCATTACACTCATTGTCAGGGCTCCTCACTGCACTGCGTACTGCCTTTCGCCGAATATGCCGGTGCCTACACGGATCATGGTCGCTCCTTCTTCGATGGCGACTTCGTAATCACCGGTCATTCCCATGGAAAGGTGATCCATAGACACATTATCAATGGATTTGTTTTTTATGTCAACCGATAATTCCCGGAGCTGTCTGAAAAAGGGCCGGTTGGTCTCCGGATCTTCCGTATAGGGAGCGATGGTCATAAGGCCCTTTACCTTAAGGCCCGGCAGATCCGCGATTTTCCGGATCAGCGCCTCTGTTTCTTCGGGGCTTACGCCGAACTTGGTCTCTTCTCCCGCCACATTGACTTCAATCAGGACGGGCATGACCCGGCCTGCCTTTACGGCTTCCCTGCTGATGACTGCGGCCAGAGCCTCGTTGTCCACGGAGTGGATCATAACGGCCCTGTCCATCAGGTATTTGACCTTGTTCTTCTGCAGATGACCGATCATATGCCAGCTGATATCCCCGGGCAGCTGGGGAAACTTGTCCACGATTTCCTGGACCCTGTTCTCTCCGAAGGCCCGCTCTCCCGCCCGGTAGGCTTCTTCCAGAAGGGAGACCGGCTTGGTCTTGGTCACGCAGATCAGGAGGACGTCCTTTCTGTCTCTCCCGGACCTGCGGCAGGCCGCACGGATCCTCTCTTCCGTTTCTTTCAGATTTTCGGCAACATTGATCTGGGACATGGATCCTCCTTACTGATTGACAAATTCCTCCGGATTGATGGTGTTGGCATAAAGAACGATATAGTCGTACTCCATAAGGCCGTAGATGGTATTGGGCTCCACGATGGCAAAGTCCTCATTCTGATAGAGGATGGAGACCTCTCTGAAATCCGCGTATCCTTTATTGATGTAATAGACGCCGGTCAGCTCGGCCACATCCCCCAGGGTGAACTGGTCCTGGGAATCTTTTTTCAGAATAATCTCGCCGGCCTTGAGAACAGACCCGTCCAGGAAATAGTAGTCCTCATTTTCCGAATAGGGGGTGGTGGGGACGAACTCGATGGTGGGTTCTGCGTCCGTGGAGGAATAAACCTGCAGATATACGCCTTTTCTGCCTTCCGTGCCGGTGGTCAGGAAGTCCTTGGGGATCAGGAAGAACTCTCCCGTGGTGATGGAAGAGTTGGGGACCTTCAGTCCTGTCTTCTGGTTGGTCACCACTTCCACGTCTATAAACCTGTCCGTGCAGAATGTCACCATGGAATTGGTAAAGGTCAGGGTCACAAAGCAGTCCCCCGCCTCATCCACCCGGGAGGATACGGAAGCCCAGGATTCCAGTCCGTTCTTCAGGAACTTGATCTTGATATTTCCTTCTTTTTCCAGGGCCAGGGCCTGGTCGGGACTATCCACCTGGATGACGATGGACCAGGTCTCGTTGTCGCAGACTCTGAAGATGGGATCTCCCTCCCTTACCTGCTGGTTGTTGGCTATTTCCTTTTTCTTGTAGGAGGATTCGTTAAAATCCTCCCTGCGGATGGTATCCGCCGTTTTGTTCTCATAGCCGTCCACCGCGTATACGATGTCTCCCGTCACCTCGGAATAGCAGGTGTGGATGTCTGAGGAGGACATGTCTTTGATGCTCTCCAGAACACTGCGGTTGGTGATCTTCTGGGAAGCGGACTGAATCGAATTCTTGTAATCATAGATGGTCTGGAAGTTGGTCCTGTCGAAATCCGCTGTAAAATCGATGGCGTCCTGGCGGAACTCCGTCAGGATGGAGTCCGTGTAGTACTTCTCCAGATCGGCATACTTGCTCATATATTCCTGCAGAAGGCCCTTTTCGTCTATGGTATAGGCCAGAGCCCCGTAGCCGAGACGCTCCGTTTCCTTATTATAGAAGTTGATGATGCCCGTATATCCGGATTCCACGATCTTCTCCTCGCGGACCGCAATGCCCCTGGTGATCAGATCATCGGCCAGCGATCCTGTCCGCACCTCATAGACCTCCGTTTTCTTGGAGGTCATGATCGTAAAGACCGTAATCACCATATAGATCAGGATACCGGCAAAAATGACCAGGCTGATATTCAGGTTGAAGCCTCTCCGACCGAGGCGTTTTCTTTTTGTACTTTTATAGCCGCTTTTAAGAGACGCCAATGCTTTTCTCCTTCCAGAGTCTGACCGGTGCAGGGTTTGTACAGATACTAATCTTATCACGGGAAAGGAAATGATGCAATTTATACATAATTGTTAAATGTTTCTGAAATAGTTAAAAGCAATCATAAAAAACAGGCCCCGCAGCAGACGCTGCGGGGCTGTGGACTTCAGATGAATCAGAGTGAAAGTGCAACCAGTTCCCTGATGCTTTCAGGCAGATCAGAGATATCTACTGAAATACAGATAGTGAAGTTGACGTCGAACTTTTTGCCTATGGCCTCGATTTTTCTGATGACAGGTGCGTAATCGGAATCTTCGGAAAGCTTTGCTACCTTCAGAAAACTGTCGATGTAGACAAGTTCAAGGTCATGATCCTGTGAAATGACACCGCAGATGAAACCGATGAACTGGTCCGTGTTCTCAAGGCTGAAATCGCTGACATTGATCAGACGGATCCTGTTGTTCAGTTCGTACATATGATTTGTACTTTTATCGATATAGACGACGCTGCCGAGTGCCTCTTTCACTTCGCTGTTGACTTTGTCAAGTAAGCTTATGGTCTTTCCTTTTCCCTTGTCTCCTACAATAAGCTGAACCATTGGGCTATGTCCTCCTACCTTTTGTG
>ODAI012925298.1_pt1 | contig 14847 bp, 11 predicted proteins | sample 1539321 | NCBI WGS metagenome assembly ODAI01 (sample SAMN02144231, study PRJEB22623) | gut metagenome | biome: sheep rumen | host: Ovis aries | place: New Zealand
GTAAGTGAGAAGTGTTCGCCTTTTACCTCGATTGATTCACCGAATACGCCCTGAAGCTTTGCGACGAACTGTACAACATCATTCTGTGTATAGCCGCTGGGAAGAATAAATCCGTATTCGTCACCACCGATTCTTGCGGAGAAAATTTCTTCACCGCATATGCCCTCTATTCTCTGGGCAAATTTCACAAGCAGTTCATCTCCGACACCGTGACCGAAAGTATCGTTTATATGTCTGAAATTATCAATATCGGCATAAATGATTGTATATTCTTCGGCATTGTTTGCACGTTCTTCAAGGTTTTCCATAAAGAGGTGTCTGTTAGGCATCTGTGTAAGACGGTCATAATATGCGAGATAAGAGAGAACCTCGTCTTTTTCCTGAATGATACGGTTGTTTTCGATAGCCTGTTCGTAGCTTTCGTTAAGTTCAGCGTGCATTTTTTTGTTTTTGTTCAGAAAGTAGAATATGATGGTGTTTGTAAAAATACTTAAAAACTGCATAACAACACCCGGAATGGCTGATGTACGACCAAGGTGGATAATAACAAAGAATAATGAATAGAGTGCATATATGAAGTTAAGTGACACAGCAACAATAAATCCGGGGAAACCGCCAAGAAGAACAAGGAAGATAGTTTCTGTTGAGAAAGCCTGTGCAATCATGCCTACTCTGCCCTTACGGTCTACGTGTTTAAGGCTGTTAAGAGGACCTATTATTGAATTGAGTTTTTCCTTTGCACCGTTTACAGGACCGGAAACACCTTTAAGTGCTGAATCTGCACCATTTACAGGACCGGAAACACCTTCAAGTGAATTTGCTATACCGTCGAGCTGTCCGATAGGTTCCATAATAAGACTTGTGAGCGGCTTCGGAAAATCGCTGTTATCTGCGAGAGACTGTAATTTTTCCTGAACCTCAGCAATATTTGCCTTTACATCTTCAACACTTTTTGTAGCTCCTGAGAGAGTACCCTGAATACTGCTTACATTGTCGCCGACACCTTCAAGGCTTTCCTGAATTTCCACTGCACTTTGCTGCATTTCAACAACGCCCTCATCCTCAATACCTGTAACTTGAGACTGTACATACCAAGTTGCAAAGTACAAAATAGTGAGTATTATAATAATCGGGATATTTGTTTTAGATTTTTTCATAGTTATTACTCCATTCTATTATTGCAGCTGTTGACCGAGTTGTTTCTGTTTGGCTGAATATACGTCGTTTTCTGTTGTTTCTGAGCCTGTATAAGCGGAGAGGGTCATGCTTCTGCTGCCAATCTGAGCTGATGTAACAGCGATAGTTTTTATTGCTCCTGCGAGTTCATTTCCTGTTGAAGTATGCATAATTGTGTCCTTGTCACCCGTAAACAGTTCAAGCATTTCGTCATTTGGGTCATTTCCTATTGCGAGAGCGGTTTTCAGTCCGTATCTGAACCAGCTGTTATTGTTGAGGGCATCAATCTGCCGTCTGTAATCGTCTGAGGGATAGCCGTCCGTCATGAGAAAGATAACAGGGGCATATGAAAGTGAGGGGGCATTCATGAAGGCACTTCTTGAAAGTTTATTGTTAAGTTCTGCGAAAGCCGCACCCATATTTGTTTCGCCGTCCGCCCTGAGTCTTGACCATTCAAATTCTTCAACGGGGACGGGCTGCTGAGTTATCCAGTTTACATCAGAAGAGAATGTAAGCACAGCGATTTTAACTTCCGTATCAGCCGCACCTATTCTGCGTATTTCGGGGATAAGCTCCTCCATAGCGGTATTAAGCTCGCCCATTTTAGTACCTTTCATGCTGCCTGAGGTATCTATCATAAAGAACATGACAAGGCTTTTTCTTGAAACACCCGCAGCATCGAGTGGGTCTGTACCGAACATCTGGGCTTTTCTGCCTATACTCATTTTTCAACTTCCTTTCTTATATTTTAGCTTTTATCTCGCCAAAATCTATTTCAAGACCGCTCCATATGGGGAAGCCTTTTCCGGGGGCGATATTATAGAATACTCCGTCAGGGAATCTGACATTCCATGTAAGTGAGGAGCAGTTCTTTATGCCGAGTACGCCGGGTTTGAGTCTGTTCTCGACAATTTCGCCTGCAACGCTCTGGAAATCGTCTGATTTGGGGTCAATTTCGCATTCATAGAAGCGGCAGCCCCTGAACAGCGGGAGACGCCACTGTCTGTCGCTGAAACCTATTGAGCCTATTATGTTCTGACATTTCGGGCATCTGAAAGTGGTATCGTTAAGCTGTTCAAACATTGATGAGAAATTGGTTCTTCCGCATCTGCTGCACATTATTATTTCGGAGCGCAGGCGGACAAAGAGTTTCTGCCATTCATTTTCTATGATACGTCTGTTAGGCTCTTTTATGCCTGTTGTAAACGAGAGAATGAAAGCATCTTTTATATAGTCGGGGTAGATTCTCCAGAATTTTATAACATTGTCATGAATACCTTTGACAGGGCGGTTTGAGTTGTCGTCGGGGTCATAGATAAACACGGCATTCTGACCGTAGTGGCGCAGTTCCGAAGATTCCGTAAGGCAGATATCCTTTACAACTTTTTCGCCCTCCATGGGGTCGCCTCTGAAAAGGAGCTTGAAAAGAACTACTGCGAGGGAATACTTATCGGTCTGTACATTCGGCTTAGCGATTCCTCTTACGACTTCGGGAGCCATATATCCGGGTTTACCGCCTATACCGAAGTTACTTCCGTCGGGGGCGATGTTATCGCAGTCGACTACGAGGATATCGCCTGTATTAACGTTGATGAAGAAACCGCCGTCATTAAGGTCCTGATAGCTTTTTCCCGCACGGTGGAGCTGGCGGAAAGCGTTTACTATATTTATTACAGCCGTAACCATAGCGAAAAGGCTTGTGAATCTCACGGGTCTTTTTGAAGCAACGCCTGTCATGGGGTCTATTTCGAGCTTGTATGTATTGAGTATATCGACAAAAGAATCGAATCCCTTGGGGCGCAGATCCATGAGGTAGCCGAAAGTTCCGTCGGTATTTTCCTTTGTGAGATATTTCGGCCATATGAACTTGTCGCTTGGTGCGCCGGCCTTTATATTATTCTGGATATTTTTGCGGAAAGCCTGAGGATTTTTGATTTTATCCACATCATACCATTTCAGAGCCCAGTTCATTCCGTTGAATTCGACGAGGTAGACGATACCCTGACCGCCGCTGCCGATAACGCTGAGTACCTTGGCATAGCCTCCGTACTCCATTTCAACTTCCTGACCGACTTTAAGTTCAATCATTAAAATTCATTCCTTTCGTTATATGTGGTTGTCATTTGAAGAAAAGACCTCTCGAAACAGTTTCCACTTTTATTGCGTTGTTGAGGCAGTATTTGTGGACGTAGGAATTTTCGTAGCATCTTATTGTCAGTGCGCTGCAATAGGCGAAAGCATTTTCGTCAATAAACTTTATGCTGTCGGGCAGGAAAAGTTTTCTGAGACTTTCGCAGCCTGCGAACGCCATAGCACCTATACTGCTGACAGTGGGGGGAACGTCGATTATTTCGAGACTTCTGCAGAACTGGAAGGTAACGTCCTCTATTTCGAGTATACCGTCGGGGATTTTGAGCATTGTAAGTTCCTCGCAGTGGTTGAAAGCACCCTGTTTTATAAGTCTTATTGATGCGGGGAACTCTATTACTCTCAGACCCTTGCAGTTTGAGAAGGCATATTCGCCTATGGCTATCATTGAATCGGGGAGTTCAACGGAGCGTATATTTCTGAATCCGTCGAAGCAGAAACCGTCTATTTTTGTATAACCGTCCGGTATGACAACTACATTTTTGCCTAAAAGCCTGAATCTGTATTTTGAAGCCATAGCTCTTGTATAGACTCTTGAATCTATGAGTATCTGGTTAGCTTTTTTCTTTTCTTCCTCGGTGACTTTTTTCTCAGCCTCATACATAGTTGCTTCGTAGTCCCAGTCGAGGAGGTAAGCGAAGCATGAAACGACAAATTCGGCAGCATTTTTTGAAAGGAACATATCGTCAACGATAAACTGTTCAGCCTTTGTTATGGCGATCTGCTGATTTACTTCATTGAGCATATCATTAAGCACGCCTGCCCTGAGCATATTTTTCAGCAGGCGGCGTTCCTTGTCGTATTCGGGGATATAGTCGCTCAGGAGGGCGATAAATTTTTCTCTGTCGTAAATTATTCCGTTACCGTGCAGGTCGATTATTTTTTTAAGTTCTTTTTTTACAGCGACAGTATTTTCAAATCCTTCGATGTTGCGTTCCGAATTGTTTTTCTTGGGTTCTTCCTTTTTAGTGGGCGCACCGCACTGGGGGCAGAACATCAAATCCTGTGCAAATTCTGCATTGCACTTTTCACAGCGCATAATTCAACTCTCCTTCTTATAATATCGCAGCGGCAATTTATTTTTTATATAGTGACAAGCCGCCTGAACAAATTGTACTAAAATGCAAAAGCACATAGTAGAGTATTCACTTATAATCAGTATACCACTTTTAAATAAAATTGTCAAGTAATTTTTAAAAATACAGAATCTCTTTGGTGATATTTTCCAAAAAGCAGGCGTGTAATTTTAACAGTGCAAAAAAAGGCTGTTTTAAGGGAATTTTTTAATATTCCGCCTGTGCTTCCTGTATGATTTGTATATATACTTACCTATATGAGGGCGTTTGCTGTAAAAAAATTTGAATAAAATGCACAAAACTTTACTTTCAATTATGTGCAATTATTTTTGTACAGGTACTTGAAATTCATTTAATAATGTGGTAAAATATATTTATATATACGTCTCAGGACAAATTTACCATAAGGAGGATATTGTCATGAAAAACAAAACAAAAAGATTCTTAAAAAATGTTCTGCTCGTATCCCTTGCACTATCATCTGTATCAATAATGGGCGGCTGCGGCTCAAAAAAGAACGATTCACTTAAAATCGCTGTACTTTCCAAAAAACAGGCTGAGGTTTCAAACTACTGGAAAATTATCAAGAAAGGTTCCGAAGACGCAGGCAAAGAAATAGGCGCAGAGGTAATCTTTGACGCTCCTCAGGACCCTGCCAATCTCGAACAGCAGATTGAACTTGTAAATAAATATGCCAATGAAGGCGTAAGTGCCATCGTTATCGCTCCCATAGACAAAGATGCACTCAACGATTCACTCAATGCCGCAAGCGAAAATGGTATACCGATTATCGCAATTGATTCCGATACAAATGCGGAAAGCAAAAAAACCTGCATAAGTACCGATAACTACGCAGGCGGAAAAACAGCAGGAAAAGCCGCTGCCGATATCGCAGGCGGCGATATAAAGGCTTTCATTGTCTCAGACAGCGAAACAGCACAGAATACCGCCGACAGAATAAGAGGTTTCACAGAAGCCGCAAAAGACGGAAATATTGAGGTGTCCGATGTGCAGTACTGCGACAGCGACAGAGGAAAAGCCAAGGATATCGCCCTCGATGCAATCAAAGCAGATGACAAAAATGAAATAAAAGTCATGTTCGGCGCAAATGAAGCCTCTACCCTCGGAATCTGTGACGCAGTTTTGGAAGAAGGTCTTGAAGATACCATAAGCGTTATCGGATTTGACTGCTCAGATGATGTCGTGGATTTTATGAACAAAGACGTAATAGATGCCACTATCGTTCAGAATCCCTATAACATGGGCTATCTCGGTGTTAAAAATGCACAGAAAATCTGTAACAAAGAGTCAGTTTCAAGTGCCATTGATACAGGCGTTACAAGAGTAACTCCGGATAATCTCGATGATAAGGATATTCAGTTCCTTATCAATCCTCTTGGTAACTGACAGGAGGATATAAAATGGCAAAAAGTAAAAATAAAAATATCAGCGTCTATAAGTTTACTGCCGTAATGCTTGCGGTAGTATGTCTTTTCAATACGGGTGTTCTCAGTATTATCTATACAAGGGCAAGAGAAATAAACAAGAGTACAACAAACTCCGTAAAATGTATGTCAGTAGTAAGTGACAGACTTTCAACAATAAATGAGAGCGTGCTTTCCATAATAGCAAGGACAAAATCCCTCGAAAGCCAGAACCTTATAAGCGATATAAAATACGCTTTTGAGGAAATAGATACCAATATGGAAATCTATGAGAATGAAAAATATCATTCCGATGAAGAAAATAATCGCTATGCCAGCGCAAAGGAAACTATCCAGAGCTATGAAAGCAAAATGGAAGACCTTTTCAAGCTTATGGCTAATTTCCAGTATGACGAAATCGAAGATGCCTATACAAACCAGATATACATAATCGAGAGAGCCGCAAAAGATTCAATTTCGTCCGCTGTTGAACTGAGTATCAAAAATGCCGAAGAACTCAATGTTAAAAATTCAGTATTCCACGGTATTGCACAGCTTATCCTCATCATATTCCTCATTGTCGGCGAAATTGCAATATACTTCGCTATAAGGCGTGCAAAACGAAACGAGGAGGAACTCGAAGAAAGAAGCAATGCCCTCGATGCAGCAGGCAAAAGACTCAGAATGTCACAGCAGAAAATGGAGGATATCGCCCTCACAAATATCCTTACAGGTATGAAAAACAGATACGCTCTCGAAAATGATATCCTTCCCAGACTTGAAACAGACCAGTTCAATATAGCTGTCTTTGACCTCGACAGATTCAGACAGATAAATGATACTTTCGGATATGATTTCGGTGATGAATACCTCGCAAGCATCGCAGAACAGCTTAAAGCAAATTTCTCAGATGTTGCGGAAATATACAACATAACAGGAAATGAATTTTGTTTCATATTCAACAGCGATGTATCAGATTCTCAGGCACAGAGAACCGCTGAGGGTATACTTGCGGTAATGTCAAGCCAGTATGAAGTAAACAGAATCATGACACAGCTTACAGCATCGGGAAGTATTTATCACTATCTCCCCAATGACTGCCTTAACCTCGATTCACTCCTTATAAAAATGGATACTGCTGTCCGTCAGGTAAAGGCTAACGGCGGAAATTCAATCTATAAAGTAAACAGTCTTTAATAAAAAAAACTGCGGTATGTTGCCGCAGTTTTTTTATAATTAAAAATCAAACAAAAACTTGACAAATTTATCAAAATAATGTATAATGTATAATATTAATCTGTGCAGGGCATATATGTGTTCTGCCAATGAAACAGGAGGTTTTTATTATGTGCGGAATAGTCGGATTTACAGGAAGCATACAGGCAGCCCCTGTCCTGCTTGACGGACTTTCAAAACTTGAATATAGAGGTTATGATTCAGCAGGTATCGCTGTCAGGGACGGTGACAAAGAACCCGAAATTGTAAAGGCTAAGGGCAAACTCGAAGAACTTAAAAAAATGACAAATAACGGTGAAGCCGTAAAGGGAAACTGCGGTATCGGTCATACACGCTGGGCTACACACGGCGAACCTTCAACCGAAAATGCTCACCCCCACAGCAGCGATGATTCAAATGTAATTGCCGTTCATAACGGAATTATTGAAAACTATCAGCAGCTTAAAGAAAAACTTATCAAGAACGGCTACGAATTTCATTCGCAGACCGATACGGAAGTAGCTGTAAAACTCATCGACTATTACTACAAAAAATATAATGAAGGTCCTGTAACTTCTATCGCAAGGGCTATGGTCAGAATAAGAGGTTCATACGCTCTCGCTGTAATGTTCAAGGACTATCCGGGCGAAATATATACAGCACGCAAGGACAGCCCCATGATAATAGGCGTTACAGGCGGTGAAACCTATGTCGCATCTGATGTCCCCGCAATCCTTAAATATACAAGAAATGTCTACTATATAGGCAATATGGAAATTGCAAAACTCGAAAAAGGCAATGTCACTTTCTACAATATAGACAGCGAAGTAATCGAAAAGCCCCTCACTGAAATAAAATGGGACGCTGAAGCGGCTGAAAAAGGCGGCTATGAACATTTCATGCTCAAAGAAATCCACGAACAGCCGAAGGTTATAAAGGATACTATAAATTCTGTCGTAAAAGACGGAAAAATTGATTTCAGCAGCGTTGGTCTTACTGATGAAGAAATGCAGAAAATATCACAGATATATATAGTTGCCTGCGGAAGTGCCTACCATGTCGGAATGGCTGTGCAGTATGTAATTGAGGACTTTACGGATATTCCCGTAAGAGTTGAGCTTGCATCTGAGTTCAGATACAGAAAAATGACACTCATAAAGGACAGCCTTGTTATCATAATAAGCCAGTCGGGAGAAACTGCCGACAGCCTTGCGGCTCTGCGTGAAGCTAAGGAAAAAGGCATAAAAACTCTCGGTATCGTCAATGTTGTAGGCTCATCAATCGCAAGAGAGGCTGACAATGTATTCTATACCCTCGCAGGTCCTGAAATATCCGTCGCAACGACAAAGGCTTACAGCACACAGCTTATTGCAGGCTATCTCCTCGCTATGCAACTCGCAAAGGCAAGAGGTGAAATGGACGATGAAAAATACGATTCACTCCTTAAAGAACTCTATACAATCCCCGATAAAATAGAGAAAATCCTTGAAGATAAAGAGAGAATACAGTGGTTTGCAACAAAGCTTGCAAATGCCAAAGATGCTTTCTTTATCGGCAGAGGTATTGACTATGCTATAAGCCTTGAGGGAAGCCTTAAAATGAAGGAGATAAGCTATATACATTCCGAAGCTTATGCAGCAGGTGAACTCAAACACGGTCCTATCAGCCTTATCGAGGACGGAATACTCGTTATAAGCGTACTCACACAGCATGACCTTTATGAGAAAACTGTAAGCAATATGGTTGAGGTCAAGAGCAGAGGCGCATCTCTCATGGGTCTTACAACATACGGAAATTACAGCATGGAAGATACAGCAGACTTTACAGTATACATTCCGCAGACAGATGACCATTTCGCAGGAAGTCTTGCGGTTATACCGCTCCAGCTCCTCGGATATTATGTATCTGTCGCAAAGGGCTATGATGTTGACAAGCCCAGAAATCTCGCAAAAAGCGTTACAGTTGAATAAAAAAATTCCCGTCCGCAGAGGACGGGATTTTTTATTTATAAATCAGTATCAGGAAGATTAGTCATGCTTTTAAGACCTATTGCAAGTGTAGATGCATTGTGCAGGAAAGCTGATGTTGCAGGGGGAAGTATTCCAAGCACACCGAAAATTATAAGTCCGAGATTGAAACCGATTATATTTCTGTAATTCTGATGTATTCTGTCCATAAGGGAATTGCTTATTTTTTTCAGTGAAACAAGTGCATACAGGTCATCAGCGGATATGGTAATATCTGCAATTTCCCTTGCGACAGCCGCACCTGTACTTATTGCGATTCCCGCATCTGATTCTGAAAGTGCAGGGGAATCGTTCACACCGTCACCTATCATTATTACTTTTCTGCCGAGTTCGTGTTCATGGCGGATAAATGCGGCTTTATCCTCAGGGAGAACTTCATAATAAAATTCATCTACACCGACAGATTTTCCGACAGCTATTGCAGTTCTCTTGCTGTCGCCCGTCATCATGACAGCTTTTTCTATGCCTGCTGCTTTAAGATATTTAACTACATCAGCGGCTTCTTCACGCAGAGGGTCTTCAATACATATTACTGCCGAAAGAACTCCTGCAATTGCAAGATAAAGATGTGAATATTCATCGGGCAGAGAGCTGAATTTTTTATTGTCATCATCGAGAATTATGCATTTTTCGTCCTCAAATACAAAATGATAGCTGCCTATGACTACTTTTTCGCCGTCAACATAGCTTGAAATTCCGTGAGCGACTATATACTGTACATCTGAATGACATTCTTCATGAGTTATTCCACGTCTTGCCGCCTCATCAACAACCGCATTAGCCATTGAATGGGGATAATGTTCTTCAAGGCAGGCGGCAATTCTCAGCATTTCATCGGGATTTCTGCCGTTGAAAGCGACAACATTTTTAACTCTTGGTTTTGCGAATGTCAGAGTACCTGTCTTGTCGAATACAATTGTATCGGCTTCGGCGACATTTTCGAGGAATTTTCCGCCTTTTACAGTTATACATTTCTGAGAACATTCTCTCATTGCCGAAAGCACGGATACAGGCATAGCGAGTTTAAGCGCACATGAAAAGTCTACCATTAATATAGACAGAGCCTTTGAAGCATTTCCTGTTATGAGATATGTAAGGATTGTTGCACCGAGACTGTAAGGGACAAGTTTATCAGCGAGATGTGAGGCTTTGTCCTCGGTTTCGGATTTAAGTTTTTCGGAATTTTCAATCATTTTGACAATTCTGTCATATCTTCCGCTGCCTGTAACCTTGTCAACGCAGACGGTAATGCAGCCGTCCTCAACAACTGTGCCTGCATATACAAGGCTTCCGTTTTTCTTATGGACGGGAGCGGATTCGCCTGTCATGGAGGACTGATTTACATGGGCTTCGCCATTTATAACTTTTCCGTCAAGGGGAATCATACTGCCTGTTCTTACAATGACATTATCACCTTTTCGGATTTCATTGACAGGAACAAGTATTTCCTGACCGTCTTTGAGAAGCCATACTTTGTCTATACCGAGGGACATTGTGCCTGCGAGGTCGGTGACAGATTTTTTATGAGTCCATTCGTCAAGAAGTTCTCCTATGCCGAGCAGGAACATTACAGAAGAAGCGGTATTGAAATCTTTTCTTATTATAGATACGGTGATAGCAGTTGCATCGAGGACAGGAACTTCAATTTTTCCCTTTGCGAGCAGTTTAATACCTTCCTTTATATATTTCAGTGATTTTATGACGGACATAATATTTCTTATTGGGACGGGGATAACGATTTTGCGGAATATTCTGCCAATTATGCGCCATACAAGTTTGTCTTCATATTCACGGGAGAGCTGTCTGCCCGTCTGTTCGGGGACGAGGGAAGTATTTTCCTTATTTTCGTATGAAAACTCCGAAAGGGCATTGATTATATTTTTTCTTTCTCCTGTGTAATTGATTATAGCATCGCAGGTGCGGTCAAAGACTTTTACACCTGTGACGAATTTTTTTGAGCGCAAGTAATATTCAAGGATATCAGCCTGAGCGAGTGACATATATTTCTGAATCATATGTACTCTTATTCTGCCTGAGCTTTCGTGCATTATTTTACATTTCATAGAAATTCTCCTTTTAAAAAGCAGACCGCCTTTTAAAGCGGTCTGTCGGATTATTCGCTTTCAGTGTTTTCGGGTTCTTCGCAGTCGGATATTTCGCAGGAAAGGTCGTCAATTATTTCAGGTTCTTCCTCAGTTCTTTTTTTGTTTATATCCTTTGCATCTGCGAGAATATCCTCTGCATTTTCACGGATATTTGTAACAGTACCCATAACGCTTTCCTTAGCTCTGAGAGCGGCGGCGGTTGTATGTGTGTAGATTTTTTTAGCGTCTTTGCTTGAAAGTATTTTCAGACCTGCTGTTCCGAAAAGCATACCGCCTGCAAAAAGACCTATTTTACCCCAGTTTATAGACATATTAAAATCCTCCTTTTTTATTTTATAATATAATTGTATCATTTATTTGTCAGTAAATCCGCTCCAATCAGACATTTTTACAGTTTAAACGTTATTTTTTCCTAACTTTAAAATAAAAATGCATTGTCGGAATATATGATAAATATGTTTAAAATCAGTATTTTATGTTGATAATATATAAAAATGCCGCTGATTAAGCCTTTGCTTATTGACTTTGAATATTATATGCATTAAAATATAACTGTATAACAGCCTTGATGCAAAAGTTTAAGGCATATAACGACAGGAGGTAATTGTATGGTAAAAACTATCGTAAAAATTGAGGGAATGATGTGCAAAATGTGCGAAAAGCATATGAGTGATACTTTCAGCAAGAATTTTGATGTCAAAAGTGTAACTTCTTCGCATGATAAGGGACAGGCTGAAATAATTTCGGAAACTGCATCCGCAGAAGATAAAATCAAAGCTTCGGTTGAGGAGGCAGGATATAAATTCATCTCATGCACAAGCGAACCCTATCAGAAAAAAGGCTTTTCACTTTTCGGCAACAAGTAAAGAAACAGGACTGTCATATGACAGTCCTGTTTTTCTTATTTTCCGCAGCAGCCGAAAAGCTTGCAGAGAAGTTCAAAGATATTGCAGCACATATTCCCTACCTCCGATATGTATTTCCCTCTTGGGATAATTTAATTATATCTCATTTTGTTTGTTAAATCAATACAAAATATCTGGAAATACATTTACTAAATTATGGAGTTATTTCAGTAATGTTACATTGTTGAAAACCCCGTAGAATTTTATAGGTATGTGCTTGTCAACGTGACATTTTCCGAAAAACCATTTATCATAAGTTACAGTTCTGATAATTTCCTCAAAAAATGCATGGGCTTCAATTCTCTGGAAAACATCTACTCCGAGGCAGTCTTTAAGGGAGGCAGGCGGTTCGTGAGTGATTATATAATCGACTTTGTTGCCGCAGTTTTTTAGATTTTCGAGAGCCTGCAAAATTTCCTCATGTGTAGGCTGTTCTCTTGCCCACCACTTATCGCCTGAGCGTCTGAAATCGTAATCCTGACTGTGACCACCGCCGAATGTGAAAATTTTCTTTCCTTCAATCATGTAAATCTGTCCACGCATGAGATGAATTATATTATCGGCTATGTAGTGGATTTTACCGCCGTTCCATTCTCTTTCGGGCATATGTTCGAGGATATCGAAATTTTCGTGACAGCCGTCAATAAAAGCGATAGTATAATCTTTTGCCATAAGTTTTTTAAGGTTATTTTTTTCTCTTTTTGAGCCGTCCCAGATAAAGCCGAAATCTCCGCATATTATAAGCAAATCGCCTTTTCTGAGCTGTTTAAATTCAGGGTCTTTGAATCTTTCTATTTCTCCGTGTGTATCACCTGTAACATATATCATAACAAATCCTCACTGTTCATCGGGAAATTTCAAGCCCCATTGTCTGCGGCATTCGTCCATAATTTTCATAACCGAGATAGTACCCGAATGGGGGATGAGGGGGCTTTCTTTAAGGTTTTCACATATACATCTCTGAGCCTCAATAATTTCATATTCATAGCCGTTTATGATATTCTGAGCGTTGAATTTTTCAATTTCGCTTCCGTTCCTGTCGTAAAGGACTGCATCGCAGGTACAGAAAAACCAGTCACCGAGAATTATATATCCGTCAGTACCCGAAATTATGGCATTATTTTTCAGAGAAATTTCAAAGCCTGAATCTATTGAAACAAAAGCATTATTATATTTAAGCGTAATTGAATTACTCAAATCAATACCGTCCCTTATATGTGCAAAACTTATTATTTCATCGGGATATCCGAGAAAAGCCTCCGCAAAGCTTAACGGATATACTGCGAGGTCGAGGAGCGCCCCTCCTCCGCAGTCCGCACGGAAAAGCCTGTCATCGGGGTTATATTTTACATTGTTGCTGAAATCAGCCTTTATATATTTTATATCGCCAATTCGGTTATTTTTGACCCATTCCATAGTTTTAAGGAAAACAGGTCTGCATTTAGTCCACATAGCCTCCATGAAGAAAAGTTTTTTCTCTTTTGCTTTTGACAAAATTTTTTCAAGCTGTTCTGAATTGAGTGTGACAGATTTTTCGCACAGGACATTTTTTCCGTTTTCAAGGCAAAGCATGACATCGTTGAAATGCGATGCCATAGGGGTAGCGATATATACAATGTCGATATTATTATCCTGAGCGAGTTCGGAATAAGAGCCGTAAGCTTTTGAAAAGCCGTATTCCTGAGCGAAATTTTCGGCTTTATTCTTTGAGCGTGAAGCGACTGCATAAAGTACAGCATTCTGAGTTTTTGCGAGGGCATCTGAAAATGTACGGGCGATTCTGCCTGTACCTGTAATGCCCCAGTTAATATTTTTCATAGGAACACCTCGTTATAAACAAACGAGCCTCCTCGGGTAAAGGAAGCTCATCTGCCATGATATAGGGATTATTGGGGATTTAATAATTTAATGTTGGGGTAAACACTAAATTACCATGAAAATCAGCTTTCGGATTTCTCCGTCAGCATAAATATTATAAATGGCTAATGTGAAAACTACGTGATAACATTAAGAATAAAGTGTAAACTTTTTTCAAAAAAATAAAATTATTTTTAGTTATTTCTTATATTGTTGTCATTTATCTTGAACCAGAAAGTTGAACCTTTTCCGAGTGTACTTCTGACACCGTAGTCATAATTGTGGAGTTTGAGGACAGCCTTAACTATGGAAAGACCAAGACCCGTACCGACAACTTCACGCTTATGATTTTCGGAGCGGTAGTACTTATCGAAAATGAGTTTGATTTTATCTTCTTCGATGCCGTCACCCGTATCTTCCACTTCGATTAAAACGCCGTCGGGCTGATTTATCTGTCTTACGAAAACCTGTTTGTCCTTGCCTGTATAGTTGATAGCATTATTGATTAGGTTATAGATTACCTGTTCAATTTTGACGACATCGCAGAAAACCATTTTTTCCTCATCGGGGGTAAACTGTATATTATATCCCATTTTTTCGGAAATTCCCTTGAATCTTGCGATTATCTCGTTAAGTTTGCCTTTTATTTCAAATTCCGAGGGAGAAAGTTTCTGTTTACCGCTTTCGAGTTTGGACAGGTCGAGGATATCATTTACCATAAGGGAAAGCCTGTCTGTTTCGTTGATGATAATTTCGAGGTGTTCGTTTCTCTTGACGGGGTTATCGCCTGAGAGGTCACGAATCATTTCCGCATAAGCTTTCAGCATGGTAAGGGGAGTACGCAGGTCATGAGAGACATTTGCAATCAAATCTCTCTGCATGGTATCGACTTTTGACAGTTCATTTTCGGCATA
>ODAI010071374.1_pt1 | contig 14846 bp, 17 predicted proteins | sample 1539321 | NCBI WGS metagenome assembly ODAI01 (sample SAMN02144231, study PRJEB22623) | gut metagenome | biome: sheep rumen | host: Ovis aries | place: New Zealand
CGCACCAAGGCGAAGAATACACTCACTTTGGAGGAATATCAGGAAACGATGAAGGGAGTCTACACGACTTCCGTGAACGAGAACACATTAGACGAGGCACCGATGGCATATAAATCTCTGGAGGACATCATAGATGTCATCCGGGAGTCCGTAGATGTCATTGATATTATGAAACCCGTCTACAACTTTAAGGCATCCGATTAACGTAGGGGAGGCATATGTGCCCTTGCTGTCGCAACTGTGAGACAGCGGACACTCTCCTGCGCAGGTCGGTGACCGGAACAGGAGGAGAATTATGATGCACAACATTCCAATCATCAATCTGGCCGCTACAGGCCAGAACATCATCGCACTGCGCAAGAGCGCAGGGTTCACGGTGCGTGACCTGCAGGACATCTTTGGCTTTGCCACGCCCCAGGCCATCTACAAGTGGCAGCACGGCGCGGCGATGCCCACCATCGACAATCTGGTGGTGCTGTCGGCAGTGTTCGGCGTGCCCGTGGACGACATCCTGGTGTTGGAGGACGCCGGGATGCAGGCCGAGAGCGCATAGAGAAGTTGGGTAATTATAAAAAAGGAGGTGCGGCGCGCCTCCTTTTGTGTTAGTATTTGTTTTATAAGAAATTAACAATATAAGGAGCATATCATTATGTACGAATACGATATTGACGAAAGCAATTCATTAAAAGAAGAAATAACGGAACTTCTGTCACTCTGTGAAAGGTATGATGAGGAAAATGACGGTGAATACTCGTATTTTGATCCTGCTATATCCGAAGAAGATATGATCAACTGGGAGAGGGAGAATAATGCGTCTATTCCCGAATCATACAAGGAGTGGCTGAGGTTTACGGGAAAATGCAGAATCGCCCAGAATACAGCTATGTTTTGGAACCCGTCAGGGTTTAATTCTGATTTTGTCGAAGAGGATATGGTGGTAATCGGCGAACTGATCGGGGATGGTGAGAGGGTTTGTTTTTCAAAGACTACCGGAGAAATGATGGAATTGTTTGAAGGGAGAAGTACGGTTGTTGAAGGTTTTGGGGAAGTGCTTTCCAGAATTATCAGAATGCTTGATGACCAGCCAAACCTTTCGCATGAAGAGTACGAAAAATTATTGAAAAAACTTCAAGCAGATAGAGAAGCGGGAAGAATATAAAAATGTCTTATGAAAGCAAGCTATATGTATAGAGAGGAACATCATTATGGCACAGATCGATCGGTTAAAAGAAGTGGTGGAGAAACTGAGAGCGGAGGACGGCTGTCCATGGGATCGGGCGCAGACCCACAGCAGCCTGAAGGCTGCCTGTGTGGAGGAGGCAGTGGAGGTTGTCTCCGGCATTAATATTTTGGAGCAGACCGGAGATGCAGATAATCTGAGAGAGGAGCTGGGAGATCTGCTCTTACAGGTGATGTTTCATGCGGTGATAGCGGAGGAGGAAGGCCTGTTTACCTTTGAGGAGGTGGCGCAGACCATATCCGATAAGATGGTGCGCAGACATCCCCATGTATTCTCCGGCGTGACCTTTGCCTCCGAGGAAGAACGGCACGCGTCCTGGGAGGCTATCAAGAAGGAGGAGAAAGCGGGAAAAGAATGGCAGACGCCTTATCTGGCTGCAGCTATGGATGAGGCAGGGGAGTTGATCCGGGTGGCAAAGAAGCGGAAAGCATTTAATCCTGACGCATTATAATACCCATATATGCATCCTGCATGGCTTCGCGCAACGCATAAGGGGAGGTTGCGTTTCCCCGTGCGTATTCTGCGGTATGTTTCATCAGATGGGCGATCGCTGTTTCGTCCTGAGACAGCCCGCACAGACCGAATTCCGGCATGTACAATACTTCTTCCTCAAAAGTGATCCGGGTAATCTCGGTCACGGTATGGAAATTTGGATTGGTGCTTTCGGTTTTTACCTGTCTTGATTCAAGGATAAGTTCGGATACCTTTGGCTGGTTCCGGGGATCCAGGTATGCAATGCGATGGTTCATGATCTCGCCGCGGCAGCCTTGTATTTTCAGAAAATTCCCCCGGATCGGGGAACGATACTGTTCAGAATCGAAGTCATACAGCGCAGTCTTGCCGTCTGCAAAGATAAAGGCAGCAAGAGTGCGCTTTTTGTCCGCTATGCGGCCGTCAGTGTAGCACTCGTACCGCGTCAGGGTCTCTGCAGTGGGAAAAGAGAAAGTCTTTGCTGTTACCGTAAAAGCAGTGTCTGCGGACACACCAAGGAATGCGCGCATCAGACTGGCGGCGTGATAATCATGGGCAACGGAGATCATCAGAAAATCCGGCGCGCCGATCACCCCTTTTTCAAGCAGTTTGCGCAGGGCAATGTATTCCGGATAAAACTGATATTGCTCGGCGACCACAAGTTTAGGTTCTTTTCCGGCGGCATAAGAGGAAATCTGTTCCAATGTCTCAAGATCTACGGCGATCGGGGTTTCACACAATACGGTGAAACCGTGATCCAGCCATTCTCTGCTCACTTGGGCGATCACAGTTTTGGTCACGGCCACCACGATAAAATCCGGCTGCAAGGATCTGCATTCTTCCATGGAGGTTGTGGTATGGACACCAAATTCTGCAGCGATCAGAGCAGCCTTTTCTTCGGTGCGGCAAAACACAGCGCACAGCTCGAAAACGCCAGGCAGAGCCCTCGCGATCCGGATATAATACTGTGCACGCCAGCTGGAACCGACGAGCACGAAACGATATTTTGATGCAGCAGTGTTTTGATCCATAGAGACCTCCTTTGGATATTTGTATGCGAGTTTATTTTATCACAGCAGGAATGGAATAGGCAATATTTGCATACTTGTCCAAATGATGATATAAGCGGTAGCGACGCTGTATAACAGCAGTTGGACGGTGTTTGAATTGATTGAAAAACGCAAAAGGGAGCATCAGGCTTTTCGCTAAAATTACCGCCCAAATTGTAAGAAAAAATACTATAAAAATTTCAAAAGGTATGGTACAATGAACAAACACCGTCATTTGGTGGGAAACGTATAAATATATTGAGCATAAAGCAATTGTAGGATGAAACGTGAAAAATAAAATGAATAAGCTAAAGAATTTTATATTATATGCAGGAACAACGAAAGAGGAATACAGAGCGTTGCGCCCGGATATCATGGCAGGAAACAGGGTAAATCTGTTGCGGTATTCTCTGATCGGTATTTTTATTTTTGCAGCACTTATTGTGTCCAGTTTCCTGTATGGAGGATTTACCACGGTAAATATGACCAGTTATGTGGAATCATTTGCCGTTATGCTGATCATTTTTGCGGGGACACTCTGGATCGCGCCGAAGTACCCCGGAATGATCCCGGTGCTGATGGGGGTGTTTATCGTTGCGGTGTATGCATTTTCTATCCGGATCTCCCTGCTGCATGCAGAAAAACCGGCGGTAACGGTGATCGTATTCTTGCTGGTGGTACCGATCCTGTTTTCCATGAATACCGTGGTGAGCACTTTGATCACCGTAGCAGTTACCGTACTGTTTTGTGTGCTGGCTTGGAAATTGAAGGAACCTGATGTGGTGGATTCAGACTTGTGGAATACGATATCCTATGGTATGTTAGCGATCGTTACCAATCTTTTTCTTGAGGAAATCAATATCCGGGCACTGCGGCATACGAAGAAAGTTGCATATCTGAGCGAGACGGATCTTTTGACAGAGACTAAAAACAGGAACTGTTACGAGAGCAATCTGAGTTTTTACGAGCGATGCGCGAAACGCGCGATCACCTGTATCTTTGCAGATGTCAATGGGCTGCATGAGTTGAATAACACAAAGGGTCATGCAGCGGGAGACGAGATGTTGAAAACGGTTGCAAAGGAACTGGTTAAGTGCTTTGGTGAGGCGGACACCTACCGGATCGGCGGTGACGAATTTGTGGTCTTTTGTGTGGATGTGCCCATTGAGACGATCAGGGAGAAGCTTGAAATCGTGGGAAGGAGCGTCAGAGAGAAGGATTATCAGGTTTCCTTCGGCGTGGAGACCATGTCACATGAGAATTGCAATATACAGGAATTGATCCGCAACGCTGAGGAAAATATGTATAATGAGAAAGAAGAGTATTACAGGAGTTCTGGGAAAGTACATAGATAACGGGAAGGAACGACTTTGATTCCGGTACGGGAGATTGCGGGATACTGACCGGACACAGGAATGAGACCACTCTTGATACAAATCATCTGTTGACAAAAACGCTTATCAAATGTAATATAAAATTACTTTTGATAAGCGCATATTTGATCTGGGGCATTTTCGCCCGATTTTTCAAGCACGAAAAATGAGATGGAACGAACCATATAAGAAACCGAAACAGAAATAGGAACGGAAATCAAAATAGAAATCGGTCGCTTTTTCAAATGATTTTAAATCGATATCAGGGGTAACCACACAACCCTAAAAGGAGGACTAGGTATGGCAGTTTTTCTGGTTGACTATGAAAACGTATCCGCAAATAACGGTCTCAAGGGGGCAGAGTTTTTGACAGCTACAGATCGGATTACTATTTTCTATTCCCAATGCTGTGGCAGGATTCGTGCGGACAACATGAAAATGATCAGGGAGAGCAGGTGCAGGTTTGGTATTCATAAGCTCTTAAAAACCGGTAAGAACGGTCTGGATTTTTACATTGCATCGGAGTGTGGGATGTTAGCGCAAAGCGGTGAGCGGCAGATTGTGATCGTCAGCAATGACAAAGGCTTCAGTGCGGTAGTGGATTTTTTCAGAACCAAGGAGGCAGAAACGACGATCCTGCCGGAGATTGTCACAGCCTCCAACATTGAAAACGGAATACTGGCGTTGCACGGCGAAAATGATAAAAAGAGAAGAACAACACTTCAGAAGAATACCAATATGCTGGATCTGGGTGCTGAGTATGAAAAATACAAGGCATGTATGGAATTCCGGCGAAAAGTCGAACAGGCATTGAGCGGAACGGAGTATGAGGGGGTGACAGAGTCGGTTATCGCCCTGATCGGAGAACAGGAGAGAATGCCCAAGAAGGAGGTTTATACCGGGGCTCTGCATTGTTTTGGCAGGGAGCGGGGGAGAGAGGTGTACCGGTTAGTGAAGGAAGTGATCTGAAAAAATTGCCACAAAGGGAGCCTGCCGATTTTCCATGGGGCAAAATCTTGCGCGAAGTGATAATTCGTTATATCATAGAATTGGTGTATTCATGATCCGGGGCGGTGAACATTAGAAGTTCGTGACAAGGTGGCAGATTGACATGGATAGAGATTACAGGGACAGATTGTACTTGGAGTTGGTGGAGAAGATTGTGGAGATGGGATACCCGAAGAGTTTCGGTGAGCAGATCGGGAAGGCGTTGGGCTCGGAGAAAGCGCTGATGCGGATGATCGGGTATCTTTACAGCGTGCGCCCCAAGACGGCGGAGGAGATCGCGGATGAGATGCTGGCGATCGTGAGCGACCGGGACAGATGGGTGCAGAAGAAACAGGCGGAGTATTATAACAGCAAATATAACGAGTTGCTGAGGGATGGATTGGAATGAGGAAAGAATTGCATGCGAAAAGGTTTATCGTGAGAAATGATATGGCATGAGAAAAATCTAGAATGAGGAAACATTTAGTATGTGAGGAGCAAAAAAATGATTTTGATGCATATTGATTCGGGGGGAAAAAAAGCGGCAATCCGCAGGGTGGCGGAGCAGATCGGGGAGACGGTCACCCCCATTAGCTATAATGAACTAAACTGTACACTGTTTAGTCTGCATACAGGAAAGCCGGTCACCAAAGAGGTCAAGCTAGCGCCATTGTATCAAATGCCGGAGCTTTTGGTGTTCGTCGGAATGTCGGAGGCGCGGCTGGATCAGTTTCTGGATGCATATAAGGCAGCAGGGATAGAACCGGTAGCACTAAAAGCGGTAGCTACACTACATAACAGCAATTGGACTGTGTTTGAGCTGATCGAGGCACTGAAAGCTGAGCGGGCAGGGTTCGGGGCACATAAGTGATATAGAAAAGGAACAGGAGGAGTAACCGCAAATCAGGCAATGATCCAGGGGGCCATAGATGCGGTGGATCGTATTCAAAAGCCGATGCGGGTCTTTCTTTGCACTCCCGATGCGTTAGGATTTGAGTCGGTGTTTCGGGAAAAGGCGTAAACAGTGATCTGTTACAGGAGCTGTTGCTGAAAAAGGATGAATTTGATCCGTAATGAATTTTATGTAGAATCCTGCCGTATTATCTGCTATAATCAAATTCATGAGAAAAAATATCAAAATGATCACACAAAAAAAGTTTGGAGGAAAACCAATGGCAAACGAGATGATAGAGATCCGCTGGCACGGCCGGGGCGGACAGGGTGCCAAGACAGCGAGTCAGCTTTTGGCGGATGCAGCGTTTATGGCGGGACGGTATGTGCAGTCCTTTCCGGAGTATGGTCCGGAGCGGTCGGGTGCGCCGATCACAGCATATAACAGGATTTCCGCGGAGCGTTGCTCCATTCATTCGAATATTTATGAGCCGGATTATGTGGCAGTCGTGGACGAGACACTTTTGGAGAGTGTGGATGTGACGGCCGGTCTGAAAAAAGAGGGCGCGATCATTGTAAATACGGCGAAGTCACCGGAGGAGATCAAACCGCTTTTAAAAGGGTATGAAGGAAGGGTTTGCACAATTGATGCCAGACATATTTCCATCAGCAATCTTGGTGCGTATTTCCCGAACACGCCAATGTTGGCTGCGGTTGTGGCAGTCAGCGGCTGTGTGGAGAAGGAGCAGTTTTTACAGGATATGGAAGGTTCTTATCGTCATAAATTTGCAAAGAAGCCGCAGGTAATCGAGGGTAACTTAAAGTGTCTGCGGCAGGCGATGCAGGAAGTGAAGGGGTGAAGAGATGAGCAGAAAAGCAGCGGAGATTAATGAACAGATCCCCTGGCAGGAATTGACGGTGGGATGTGAAATTTATGAGCCGGGTACCAGCAGGTTGACGAAGACCGGTGAGTGGCGTTCAAAGACGCCTGTGTGGATCGAGGAGAAGTGCAAGCAGTGTGTTCTGTGCGCGCCGTTTTGCCCGGATGCATGTATTCCGGTTGCCGACGGGAAACGCGGAGAGTTTGACTATGATCATTGCAAAGGATGCGGAATCTGTATCAAGGCTTGTCCCTTCCATGCGATCGAGTGGAAGGAGGAAGAGGTATGAGTATCAGAGAGAGACTTTCGGGAAATGAGGCGATCGCTACAGCGATGCGGCAGATCAATCCGGATGTGTTTGCCATGTTTCCCATCACACCGTCCACAGAGATCCCGCAGTATTATGCGCAGTATGTGGCAGATGGCAGAGTGGATACAGAGTTTATCTGCGTCGAGAGCGAGCATTCTTCACTTTCGGCCTGTCTGGGAGCGGAGGCTGCCGGGTGTCGTGCGGTGACAGCGACTTCTTCCGCAGGTTTGTCCTATATGAACGAGGTGTTGTATGTGGCCGGATCTTCCAGACTTCCGGTGGTACTGGCAGTGGCATGCCGTGCGCTGACGGGACCGATCAACATCAACCATGACTATTCGGACTCCATGGCAGAGCGGGATTCCGGTTTTATCCAGCTCTACGGGGAGAATAATCAGGAGGTTTACGACAACTATCTGATGGCGCACCGGATCGCGGAGCATCCTTCTGTGCGTCTTCCGCTGATGGTGTGTGAGGACGGTTTCATCACATCTCATGCCATTGAAAATATTGAGATCGAAGAGGATGATAAGGTAAAGGCTTTTGTAGGGGAGTATCATCCGGAAAATTATCTGTTAAAGAAAGAGAACCCGCTGGCAGTGGGACCTTACGGTGTATCCGGTTACTACATGGAGGCCCGGGTAGCGCAGGCACAGGCGATGAAGAATGCAAAGCAGGTGATCCTGGATGTGGCTGCGGATTTTGAGAAGACCTTTGGGCGAAAGTACGGTTTCTTTGAGGAGTATCGGATGGAGGATGCGGAGGTTGCCATGGTGATCATGGGGTCGTCCGCGGGTACGGCGAAGGCAGCGGTGGATGAATTGCGCAGAGACGGTGTGAAAGCCGGTCTGGTGAAGATTCGGGTGTTCCGTCCGTTCCCCGGCGAGGAGCTGGCGAAGGTACTGGCCGGCTGCAAGGCTGTGGCCGTGATGGATAAGAGTGAAGGATTTTCAGCCTGCGGCGGACCGCTTTTTGCGGAGACGGCAGGGGCATGCATCAATCTGGACAAGCGTCCCAAGATGATCGATATCGTATTCGGTCTGGGCGGCAGAGACTTCACGGTGGCTGCGGCGCTTCAGGCGTTTGACAGACTCCAGGGGATTGCGGAGACCGGTGAGATCGGGGAAGTATATACCCATATGGGACAGCGCGAGGCATAAACCAGGAAACGCAGACAGCGGGTTGGTATGACCCGGTGCAAAGGGAGAATAGTATGGCATATAATTTAAAACAGGAAATGAATAAAGAGGAGCGTTTTCATTCCGGGCACAGGCTCTGCGCGGGATGCGGCGCGGGAATCGTCTGTCGGGCGATGATGCGGGCTGTGGACCCGGAAGATAAGGCCGTGATCTGTAATGCAACGGGGTGTCTGGAGGTTTCATCTTTCCAGTATCCTTACACGGCGTGGGAGGATTCTTATATCCACACGGCATTTGAGAATGCGTCCGCCACGGCTTCCGGTGTGGAGGCGGCCTATAAGGTGATGAAGCGGAAGGGGAAGCTTCCGGAGGAGACGAATTTCAAGATCCTTGCCATTGGCGGCGACGGCGGTACTTATGATATCGGCTTTCAGTCCCTGTCCGGTGCTTTGGAGCGAGGACATGATTTCACGTATTTTTGTTATGACAACAACGCGTATATGAACACGGGAACCCAGCGTTCCTCGGCTACGCCGCAGTTTGCGTCTGCGACGACCACACCGGCAGGCGTGGAGTCTGTGGGAAAGAAGCAGACCCAGAAGGATTTGACACAGATCGTGGTGGCCCACGGTTCGCCCTATGTGGCGCAGACCACACTGTACGGCAATATGAAGGATTTTCATGAGAAGGCGCATCGGGCGATCTACACGGCGGGACCGACGTTTGTAAACGTATTGACGCCCTGCCCGAGAGGCTGGAATTATCCGGCGGAGAATCTGCTGGAGATCTGTAAGGCGGCGATCGACACCTGTGTATGGCCGTTGTACGAGGTGGTAGAGGGGGAATACCATCTGACTTACGAGCCAAAGAAGAAGCTGCCGGTGGAGGAGTTTATGTCGAAGCAGGGGCGGTTCGCACATTGCTTCAAGCCGGGTAACGAGTGGACCATTGAAGCAGCGCAGGCTTATGTGGACAAAAAGTGGGAAGAACTGTTGGAGAAATGTAAGTAGAACATATACACCAAACCATTCGGGTGTGCAAAATAGTAGGGGCAAAAGACAATAAAGAGATTGGGGGTATGGGCATGGACAGCAAGTTGTTTACGAATCAGCATATTTTGGCGTGGCTTCAGTATTTTTCAGAGAATACGGACATTGATCTGGAGCATGTGAAGCTTTTGGACATCACAAGGAAAAATAAGAACCTGATCCCGGCGGTAGAGGCGCATCGGTGTGTGCTGGTGTTCACGGAGGCCGGGAACAAGGATATTTTTTATAAAATGTGGGACGTAGGTCTGGGTGAGTGCGAGATCATTTACAATGAGGGGTCGGAGCCGGCGGGACCGATCAAGCGCAATAAGGTCTCGGACATGATTGACCGCGGGATCAATGCGTCTGCGGGAATGATCGTGCTGAATCCCAATGCCAGAAGTACGATTAAATTCGGTATGGACAATAAGCTGTTTGCCACGGGTTCGGTGAAGTATGTGGGATCGGAGATTCGGGCAGTGCTGTTGTCCAAGATGAAGATCCATGAGAATAAGAATTTGTGTGTGATTTCCGGAGAGTCCATTGCGGTGGAGGCTGCCATGATGAATGGTGAGGGCACCGTGATCGCGGTGGAGTATAAGGAGCGCGACAGGGAGACCATGGAGGAGAACGTGAATCAATTCGGCCTTCATAATGTGGTGATCGTGGATCATGTAGGCGAGGATACCATGGGGAATCTGCCGGTGCCGGATACGACGATGCTGGTGGCTTCGGCGAGTTTGGAGCAGGAGCTCGCCTATCTGACCAAGCTCAATCCGAATATGGAGTTTGTGATCTATACGCTGGATTTTAAGGCGGCTGCATCTATGCGGGATATTCTGGCAAAGTTTGGTATCACGGATTTTACGGTGATCCAGATTGCAGTTTCTAAGCTTACCAGCAAGAATGTGTTTGAGAACCAGCCTGCGCCTTGGATCATTTCAGCGAAGGCGGGCGTGTAGTATGAAAACAAAAAAACAATTATCGAAACAATTATCGAAACAATTCTCGGAAAAAGAATATCCGCTCCCGCCTGAATTTGAGGAACCGGTGGAGGAATATGAAGCCGGTAAAGATGAGTATGGAGCGGGCAGGAAAGAATCTATTTCTGTATATCTTAGGCGGAAAAAGCGCAGGCAGGATCTGTATCTGAAGTTTGTGAGTTCTGTGCTGGCAATTTTGCTATTGCTGAATGTGTTTGAGCTGGATTTTCTGCAGGAAACAGATGCGATAGCTGCGGAAACGCAGGAGACCGAGACAGAGGAGACAACTGAGAAGGAGCCTGAGAAACCAGCAGAGCAGCCCGTAACTGAAAAACCGACGGAAGTCACAGAACCGGCGGTGGACAATTCTGTGAAGGAAGAGGAGCAGTTATCGGGTGAGCATGCGGATACGGCATTCCCGGTTCTGTCGAATCTGATGCCGAGCGGTTCGACGCAGAGCGTGCTGTTGGAAAAACGCCATGAAGAGCGGGTGGATGAGAACGGACAGACTTATCAGTATACGCCCAATGAAGATTATTCTTATCCGTATTATGTCGGTAAGTTTGCTGAATTCCGCATTGACAGAGGAGTTCCGGGGGCGTCCTATGACGCGGCAACCAATACGCTGACACTGGAGAACTGTTATTTTGAGGGTGATCTGTATGCGACCCGGATGGGAAACGGTTTTACCATCCGATTGATCGGGGAGAATCATCTGGACTCCATTTATGTGGATGCCAGCGATTATTTTGACGAAGCATATGCGGCTGCGCTTACGATCACAGGTGACGGGAGCCTGGAAGTATCCGATCCGAGAGGATATTCTGCAACAGGTATTTACTTGTCGGCAGGGGGAGGGGACGGATGCATTATGATTGACAGCGGTGTGACGCTGGATGTCACGGGCAGTATGTATGCGATCCATGTTTTTGACACGACGGCGGAAAAGGGAATCTATTATCTGGAGCCGCTGCAGATCCGCGACGGGATTACGAGAAGCGAAGCGATCGAGAATGTCGGGGAGGACGGAACAGTTTTAAAGAATTTCAGCCTGACCACCGGGGTGAGCAGGGATGATGTGACGCATGTAGTATTCGCGCCGGCAGGGAATTAAGTGGTATATCGCAAATATATAGTAGGAGGTAAGGATAAGAGATGGAAGAAAATAAGAAAACAGTGCAGGAAACGGTCGGGAAAACCGGCGAGGAGGCTAAGGCTGCGAAAGCGGCTGCGCAGGCAGCAGAGCGGGAAAAGCGGAATGAGGCTTTTCGGAGAACAGCGGTGGCTGAGTTCCAAAAAGTGAGGGTCGGTAAAATTGTGGGATGGGCAGTTATCCTGGTACTTTTCCTCATAGTCACCAATCCTTCGCTATTGCCTTTCCTTTCTGCGGAGACAAAGGAGTCGGTGAAGGAAACCTGGGTGGGGATATTCGGCGATGTGGGAAAGATCGCGGAAACCTTTTCGCTGAATTGGATTACGGCGTTTCGGATCATTGCGATCATCTTGTTGATGATCCTTGTGACCACGATCATACAATTCATCCTGGAACACATTCATGCGAAAAGTCCCAAAGGGCGCAGCGCAGTGACCCTCTTGCGCAGTGCGATCAGTTATGTCACCACATTGGTTGCTTTCTTCTGGTGTATATCGGCTATGGGAGTGAATGTGAGCACAATCTTTGCCAGTGTAGGGATTGTGGCGTTGATCATCGGTTTCGGTGCGCAGAGTCTGGTGGAAGATTTGGTGACGGGTATATTCCTCGTGTTTGAGGATCAGTTCAATGTGGGAGACATCATCGAGGTGAATGATTTCCGCGGGACAGTGGAGTCGATCGGTATCCGCACCACAGCGATCCGGGATATGGGGAACAATATCAAGATCATCAACAATTCTGATCTGCGCAATATACTGAATCGTTCCACCAATAAGAGTGTCGCGGTCACAACGGTCAGCATTTCTTATGAGGCCGATCTGGAGCAGGTGGAGGAGGCAATCGGCAAAATGCTGCCTGAAATTCAGGCGAAGTATCCGGAGGTGTTTATGGAAACTCCCCGCTATGTAGGCGTGCAGGAGCTTGGCGAGAGCGGAGTGGTGTTGAAATTTGTGGCGACTGTGGAGGAAAATAATGTATTTTCCGCACCGCGTCTTTTGAATCGTGAGATTAAAATTTATTTTGACAAAAACGGCATAGAAATCCCGTTCAATCAGATTGTGGTTCATGAAGGGAAATGATGCACAAAAACTCTATCATTTTTGTTCAAAATGTGATACATTGATAGGGAAGTGAAAATCGACAGACAAAAGTCTGTGAGCGTTTATAAGGAGGGTATGACAATGGGCTTTTTCGACAAATTAAGCGGAGTGGGAAGCGCAATTTCCAGCAAGAGCCAGGAGGCAGCGAACAAGGCAAAGGAGATGAGCGGTGTTTCTTCTCTGAAGGGTAAGATTTCCACGGCAGAGGGCAGCATTCGTGTGGTATACGCAGAACTGGGCGAGAAAATGTTCGAGGAGAGAACGGACTGGGTGGCTGAGAATTTCCCTGAGCTTATGGAGAAGGTAAATGAGCTGAAGGCAAGTATCGAGCAGTATAATAAGGACATTGAGGATCTGAAGCAGGCTACGGCTGACGCAAATGCGAAACTGCAGGAGGAAGAGAAGGCTCGTAAGGCAGCGGCTGCGCAGTTGGCTGCAGAGAAGGCGGCGGCGAAGGCGGCTGAGGCAGAGGCAGCAGCGGCGGCGAAGGCAGCAGAGGCAGCGGCTGAGAGTGCAGCAGAGACTGTGGAGGCAGCAGTGGAAGAGGCTGCGGAGGATGCGACAGAGTAATACATATATAGCATAAAAAGCATAAGTCCCGAATCCGAGCTGTGGTAGAACCCATGTATGAGATTCGGGACTTTTTTGCGCAAAAAAAGCGTGTATATGCGACATATGGTGTAAATGCGATATAGACATTCCGTGCACAAAATGCTATTATTTAACATGAATCAGTGTATACATACGCTGATAATGCAGGCGGAAAGGAAAAAGAAAAATGAAGCGTAGAGGTATTTTGCTGACATTGGCAGCAGGTGTTTTGGCTATGTCGTTAGCGGCATGCAGCGGACAGGAGAGCGGTAACAGCAGTACAGGCAGCGCGGGCAGTGTTTCGGGAAGTTCGAAAACAGGAGCGGGAACTGCAGGAAAGGGAGAGGTTGTCGTTTATACAGCGGTTGATCAGGTGTTTTCTGAGAAGATATTTGAACAGTTTGAAAAGGATACCGGCATCAAGGTGAAACCGGTGTATGATCTGGAGGCGAATAAAACCACGGGATTGACGAATAAGATTCTGTCCGAAAAGGAAAATCCCGTGTGCGATGTGTTCTGGAACAACGAGTTTGCACAGACCATCGAACTGCAGAGGCAGGGCGTTCTGCAGCCGTATATATCACCGGAGGCTGCGGATATTCCGGATGCCTATAAGGATCCGGAGGGTTATTGGACTGCTTTCGGCGGAAGAGCCAGAGTATTGTTAGTCAATACGGATCTGGTGGAGGCGAAGGACTATCCCACATCCATTTATGATCTGACAAACGGTAAATATGCCGCAGACCAGATTGCGATTGCATATCCGATGTTCGGCACCACCCGCACACAGGCGGCAGCTCTGTACGCGGCATTGGGCGCGGACAAGGGAAAAGAATTTTTCCAGACATTGAAGGATAACGGCGTACAGGTGGTGGACGGCAATTCCGTGACGAAGGATATGGCGGCGGCAGGACAGGTCAAGGTCGGCTATACAGATACGGATGATGCGAAGGAAGCCATAGAGGACGGTGCTCATGTGACAATGTGCTTTACGGATCAGGGGGATGGTGAGATTGGAAACCTGATCACACCGAACACCGCGGCAATGATCAAGGGTGCTCCCGACGAGGAGAACGCGAAAGTCTTTATCGATTATGTGATTTCGCTGGATCGTGAGAAGGAGCTGATCGAGATGGGATTCTTTGATTTGTCGATTCGTCCGAATGCGGATGTGGAGGGATTGAAAGTGAAGGGTATGAACGTAAACCTGACGGAAGTTTATGATATGCTGGAAACTGCCAGCAAGGATATGCAGGAGATTTTTGCCACAAAATAGTTGATTGAACACGTTTGATCATGAGGAGGGAAAGCAGTATGCCCGAACAAAACAAAGCAGACAATAAAAAAGCGAAGCTGAATATCCGGTTCCTTGATCCCACATGGGAGGATTATTGCGCAGATCACGGAACGCCCAGGTCTTTTCCGGCGCTGGTGTGGAATTACATTAAAGGCATGGCAGGGGCATTCATCCATCATCTGCCGCAGGTGCTGATCCCTATGGTGATTGTGTATGTGGTGATGTTTTTGTTTAATGTCTATTTTTGGTCTATCCTGAATGACACCATGTGGATCGGCCGGGGAACTGTGGGGGCGAGTGATCTGGCGCCTTATCTGGTAGGAGGAGGCGTCTATGAGGGAACGCCGTTTAAA
>ODAI013121602.1_pt1 | contig 14846 bp, 11 predicted proteins | sample 1539321 | NCBI WGS metagenome assembly ODAI01 (sample SAMN02144231, study PRJEB22623) | gut metagenome | biome: sheep rumen | host: Ovis aries | place: New Zealand
CGGAAAGAGGCATCAGGAAAAAGCAAACAGGAAATCGCTTCCCAGATGGGGATCAGCATCTCTACTTATTACAGGAAGCGAAAACGCTTTCTCGATGAAACATGACAGCTGCCGGAGTTAATGGATTTTACTATCTATACCGAAAGGAGTTTACAGATGTATCTGTACAAGCAAAAGCGGAAAGACGGAGACATGTTCCTCTCTATAAAAGAAAAATATTATGATCCCAAATACGGAGCGAGGGAAAGGACGTTTGAATCGATCGGCCTTGTCAGTGAACTTAAGGACAGATACCCGGATCCTGTTGCGCATTTTGCCCAGTATGCGAAAGAACTCACCAGGAAAAAGAAAGAAGAGAAAAAGACAGAGACGCTTACAATAGATCTTTCCCAGACCATGGAGATCGGGACTGATGACACACGCAACGTAGGGTATGGAATACTGAAATACATCTACAAAGAGCTTAAGATCGACAAATTCTGGAACTGGAGGACTCGCGGGCGGAAGATGCAGTTCAGTACAGACCAGATCTTCAGGCTCCTTGTCTTCGGAAGGGCCATGGACCCGGGATCGAAGAGGTATACCCTGAACTGCAGCGGAACGTATTTTGAGCCCTTCGATTCCTTCTCTCTGGATGACGTATATCATTCGCTCGATGTCATTGCTGAAAACAGCGAAGAGCTCCAGAAATGGATGTTCAAATGCTCGGAGAAGCTCTACAGCAGAGACCTTTCGGTCTCCTACTTTGACTGTACGAATTACTACTTTGACATAGGATGCCCCGATATCGACGTTCTGGATGAGGATGGCAATCCCGTTGACCAGAATGGAGACCCGGTCCCTGCCAAATACGGGAAGCGGGGGCCGGAAAAGAACCACCGTCCCGACCCGATCGTGGAAATGGGCCTCCTTATAGACCGCAGCGGGATCCCGGTCGCCTACGATCTTTTCCCCGGCAATGAATCCGAAAAGATCCATATGCGTCCCATTATCACAAGAGTAAAAAAGGAACACGGCGGAAGGGTCATCATCGTCGCAGACCGCGGTCTGAACACTTCAGACAACATCTACTGGCTCAATGGCGACAATACAGGTGACAGCAATGAGCGTGACGGCTATGTATACGGACAGTCCGTGCGTGGTGCGGACGCGGAATTCAAGTCCTGGGTGCTCAGCGGCGGCTATATATCTGAAGAGACAGATGACGGGAAAGGGGGGACCGTAACCTTTACGCATAAGTCCCGCATCCATCCCAGAGAACTGCATGTGAACGTCACGAAACCCGGAAGCAGTAAACCGGGAAAGAAGAAAGTAGTAATAGACCAGAAGCAGATGGTCTATTATTCCGAGAAGTATGCACGGAAACAGAAGAAAGAAAGAGAAGCCATGATCCAGAGGACAAAGGACATCATAAGCCATCCCAGGAAGTATGACCGGATCACTTCAAAAGGGAGCACATCGTACATCCTGAACATTGCCTTCGATAAATCAACAGGAGAGATCGTAGACGGGAAATCACTTGAGCTGGACATGGAAAAGATAAACGAGGAAGAGAAATATGACGGGTATTATGCTATCGTCACCAGTGAACTTAAGATGAGCGATACTGAGCTGCACAGAGTCTACCGGGGCCTTGCAAAGATCGAAGACTCTTTCAAAGTGACGAAAACATACTTTAATTCCCGTCCTGTATTCGTAAGAACAAACCAGCACATCGACGCACATTTTTCTGTATGTTTCACAGCGCTTGTCCTGATGCGTCTCCTTGAAAAAAAGCTCGAAGACAAATATCCGACAGGCCAGATACTTGAATCACTGAAAAAATACAACTGTACCCATCTTGATCAGAATAAGTGGCAGTTCACATACTATGATAAGATCCTTGATTCCTGTGCCAGGGTATTTGACGTCGAACTGAACAAGAAATACCATACACAGCAGGAGATCCAGCGGCTGCTTAAGTATTAGTGGCCAGGTTATCGCTCATTCAGAGCCAGAGAAAGGAGGGGCAATGGCCCATAATTGTACTTCAAAAAATACAATCCAGTTCCGGGGTTAGAAGAATAGATAATACGCTATACAGAAAGAATGGCGCAACCCCTGATAAATACTAGGGTTTGCGCCATTTTGCTTCAAAACTTGAGATTCTATGCTGAAAGACTCCTGAAAAGCAAGATGCAGAGCGGCTTTTTCCATAAAGGAAAATGACGCTCTGCTTTTAGTGTTTCTTTTTCATTTCACATGAGCTTTTTATGAATCAGACCAGAGGCACGGCAGGGAAAATGTGGTTCTAGACCCCAGAGAGAGGCCTGTCTGTTTACCGCCAGACACGCTCTCAGGGAACAAAGATATTTACGACAGGGATCTTTTTCATGACAAGCACGATGACGGCAGAGATGCTGTAAGTCAGAAGGAAGGCCCCCGTTCTCCAGAAGAAGCTCTCATCGCCTAAATGGAGAACCATCTGAAGAACCGGCATAATGATGGTATTGTGGATCATATAGATGCCGAAGGTGGCCCCGCTCAGGGTCTGTATGACACGGACAAGCTTTTCATTTTTCTCAATCCTGGACATATCCATGGAAATAAAGAAGGTGAAGGCTGCCGCTGCGTACAGGACGCCGGGAGCATAGTAGGAGCTGTTCAGGACAGTATATTCTGCCCCCTGCCTGATCGACAGGATCAGGATCAGGAAAAAGCGGACCAGTTCAATGCCGACGCCCGCCACGTAGATCTTCAGCCTGGTCTTTTTGTCCGGCATTTCCGACGCCAGCAGATAGCCCAGGATCAGATGGACTGCCCGGACGGTGATTCCCGACTCCCAGCCGGCTGTCCATTCGATGCCGGCCATGGCCGCCAGCATGGGAAGGAAGGACTGGAACACAAAAATCGTTCCTGCGATATACCAGAGGGTCTTTCTCCGGTCAGCCAGATGAGACAGGACGGGAAGCAGAAGGTAGAGGGTCACGATGGCAGGAAAAAAATAGTAGGTCCCAGCAAAGCGGTGATTAAAGTAGGCGTCCAGGATACCCCGAAGGCTGAAGGATGTCAGAACGCTCCTGCCAATCAGCTCCCGCAGGATGATAATGACCGTTCCCCAGAAGAAATAAGGGATCATGACCTTGGAGATCCTCTTTTTAAGGAAAGTCTTCGTATCATACCGGTCTCTGTACCTCATCAGCTTGGCTCCGGAGAGCATGAAAAAGCAGGGGACCGTGAAATAAAAAGCGTTCTCCACCACCAGGGCCTGCTTCCAGGCAGCTGTATTTGAATAACTGTGAACCAGAGTATTATGGTGCATCAGTACCACCACCAGGATGCATACGATATTCAGGACATCATAGTTGACGATCCTTCTCTTCTGATTTCCGGCACCTTCCTTTGTCATCTGCATTTCTTTTTCGCTACTGCCGGCTTCTTTCGTCCGGCTTTTCCTTTCTATTTCCAGAGAATGACTTCTCTTTGACATTCTTTTCCCACTGCCCTGTGCATGAATTCCACTTTTTTCATCAGAGCGTCCGCCTCTTTGAGACTGCCGTTCCCGGTATTAAGGATCCAGTTGGCAGTCCTGCCCGAAAAGGCAACGCCCTTTCCGGAAAGGCGGAGGCGCTTTACCAGGGCCATGATCTTCGGATCCGCCCTGCAGAAGACTGTCCCGAAGTTGGGGGCGCTGGTATCCTGGACCTGCCTGCAGAGGGCAAGGCGGTCCTTTCTGGCCTTTTCGGTCTCCTCTCTGCTTTTTTCCGGGAAAAGGAATTCTGCAGACAGAATCACGCAGTCTCCCTCTCTTCGGAATACGGAATCCCGGTAGGCAAAGCCGCACTGGTCCGCGGACAGTTCTCTGACCTCTCCCCGCTGCCAGATCCTGACACTGACCACATAGTCGGCGATGGACTGGTGATAGGATTCTCCCCTGCCGGCATTCATGACAAGGGCGCCTCCCACAAGGCCCGGAACGGAATAGAGATATTCGATCCCTCCGTATCCCTTTTCATTGATGCCCTGGATGAGGCTCTGCAGGCGCAGGGATCCCCCTGCCCTGAATCTTCCTTCTCCCAGGTCCTCCAGAGAGGTATCGAACTTCCTGAGGTTTACCACCAGGGGAAAGCTGTGATCCGCGATCAGAAGATTTGAGCCTCCTCCGATCAGGTAGGAGGGATGTTCCGACTCCATGACAGATATAAGCTCCTCCGGGGTCTCCGGAATCAGCATTCTTTCCGCTGTCCCCCCCATGTGGACAGTGGTATAGTTCCTGAGCCCGGCATTTCTGATTTCTTCCATAAATAACTCCTTCTGCCCGCTTACAGTCTTTTCCGGACCCTCTCCAGGGCCATCCGGATAAAGTCCCTGTTGCACCAGATAAAGACGACCCCGCCCGTGATCAGATTGGCCAGGTTCAGCAGCGGCTTCTGCATAAAACAGACTGCCAGCATGACCAGGATCACCGCCAGCTGAAGGATCTGGCGGGGGATATTGACATCCACCCTCTGGAAGCGCTGCACGTCTATGATCCTGTAGAGATAGAGAGCAGCATAGGCTGCCAGGGAAGACAGGGAGCCTGCCGTGATCCCGATCCTTCTGACCAGACACAGGTCTATGATCAGGTTCAGGGCCGCTGCCGCCGTGGTGGATATGCCGACACTGAAGGTCTTCTTATAGGCCACATAAATCCCTCCAAAGAAAGATGACATGGTAAAGAAGAACATGCCCAGAACCAGGATAGGCATCTGATTATAGGCATCTTTGTAGTCTCCACGGATCAGAAAACGGAAAAGAAGAGGGGTCATGGAAATCAGGAAAGCCGTACAGGAAAAGATAAAGGTATAGGTCCTGTCCAGCATCCTGGAATAATAGTCTCTTGCATCCCGGTCGCTGACCGCTATGGAGGCGTTCTCCTGCCAGGCCATGACAAAGACAGACTGGGCAATGGACAGAAGGTTGGGGATCTTGTTGGCAACGGAATAGACCGCGTTGGCCTCGATGCCCAGAAATGCCGTTATGACCAGACGGTCCGAAAGATTCAGGACCCAGGTGGACAGATTGTTGGGGACCATGGGCCAGGAATAGGACACCATTTCGCAGATCCTGCCGGTTGAGACCAGCCCCGGATCCAGATAGGACAGGACCGGCGATCTGACTGCGAAATAGACCAGGCCGGCCAGGTTGGCCGCCAGCAGAGAGAGCAGGGCTCCCCTGATGCCTGTGTCCGCGATTCGGACCAGAAGAACGATGCCGACGCCGTTAATAACGGACAGAAGGACCGCAGCGGCGGAAAACTCCCGGTTCAGGCCAAGACCTCTGATGACCTGGCCCAGGGTAAGATACAGATTGTCCAGAAGGAAATAGGCTGCGATCATGGCCCTGACAGAGACGGTCGCGGCCGGAAAGAAAACAAAGATCAAAAAGGAGACCAGGACCGAAATGGGAAGAGTCACCGCCATGATGCTGCTGATAATGACCGCCGATTCCTTTTTATCGCCCCGGTGATCGATCAGAAAACGGAAGGCCGCCGACTGGATCTGCAGAGTGGCAATGGGCAGAAGCAGCATGACGGTGGTGGAGATCAGGTCAAAAGTCCCCATCTCCGCCTTTGTCAGCCTGGCTGTCAGAATGGGAAGGGTAATGACGGAAATAAATTTGGGCAGAATCTTTCCTGCCCCCAGCACAAAGGTGTTTTTAATCAGTTCTTTTTCCCGGCTCATGAATCAGCCTCTCTCTGTTTCCGGTCAGGCTCTTCCCGTCCCCCGCGAAGGGCTTTGAGGAAGCCGCCGAATGCCTCTCTCTGTCTGTCAATAAAATCCCCGGAGGATACGGGTCTCAAAAAAGCCGGCAAGTCCCGCCCGGCAAAAAAAGCTCCGGGATCTGTGATATATCTGTCTTCCATGCCGCTTCCTTCCAGAAGGTCTCCCAGCTTTATGGACTTGTTGTCCGCCGCGAAGGTCACAAAGGGGACCTGATACAGGATGCTGTAGCAGGTGGCGTGAAAAAAAGATGTCAAGACAAGATCCGCTCCACGGATCATGGAGATCCACTGGCTGGGACTGACGGATGCTATGTTGATGAATCCTGGATGCCAGATATAAACAGAGATCAGATTATAGTCCCTGTGGTACTTCTGCCAGATCCAGGCTGCCAGTTTCTTGTCCTCCAGCATGACCAGCAGGTTCTTTCGGAAAGGATCATATCCCCTTCTGCCGGCACAGACCTTCCTGAAATCACAGGCTTCTATATCGAAGCGGTATAAAAGAGAGGGGTCGCAGTTCATGCGCACTCTCTCTCCGTCACCGGTCAGACGGACGACCTGATCATAGGTCATCCTGTCACGGACCCCTATATAGTCAAATTCTTCCAGGGCCCGGGCCGCAGCCTCTCTGATCTCCGGAGAGACCTTTTCGAAGTCACAGCGGGAGGAAGCCGCATAGGAGACCTTTCTGCAGCCCAGGTCCCCGATCAGCCAGTAGGGATTGGGAAAGCCTCGGAAGTTGGTCACCTTCCAGATCTCGTCGGACCCCGCCACGATCACATCGTACTTTCCTTTTACGAAGGAGATGAATTCCTCTAAGGAATCGGATGTCAGCGACTCCGTGGAGACCTTCATCATGCCCCGGCCTCCGGCCTCCCGGATGGCCCTGTCTCTTTCTTTATTGAACCTGTATTTCTGCGGAAGAATCATCTTCTTCCAGGCAGGCCAGTCCCGGTCATAGTAGCTGACCTCTTTTTTCATTCTGAAATCGATAATCTCAGCCTCTATGTCAGGCTCTCCGTTCAGCCTTGCGCACAGGGCGCATGCCTGCAGATAGGCTCCCATATTGTAGGCACGGTGATATGTAAGAATTCCTATGTTCATGTATTTCTTTCCCTGCTGTGTATGCCGTGCTTTTCATAGGCGGAAAAGCATACTCCCAGCATCATATAAAAATGAATGTCTTCCATGAAAGAGTAGCTGAACAGAAGGCGTATGACCGAAGCGGCAAAGAATACACATATGTAATTCTTATAGGCTATGGACCTGGTTCCCAGAAAGCCTCTGATCAGAAGAAAGCCCAGCGCAACAATCAGCAGGACTCCCAGGGGAAGCCCGAAGGCGTTGATGATCTCCAGAAAGAGATTGTGGGTGTAGACACCGTCCAGAATAAGACGGTCGCTCATCAGTCCGCTGCCGATGGCCGGATGGGCATCTATATTCTCCAAGATCCGTGCATACAGAAGGTTGCGTCCTGTCAGGCTGGTACTTTCGTTGATGTAGATAAAGTAATTGAGGATCCTGGTGGACAGGTGCAGGCGGATAAATACGGGAAAAAGCATCTGGGCGATCCTTTGTATATTGACAAGGACCACGACGCCCGCCGCCATAAGGACTGCACCCGCCGCTACCGTCCATCTGTCCAGAGTACGGAAGTTGACCGCTGCGGAAATCAGGAAAAATACCGCCGTACAGATCAGCGGACCTCTTGTGCCGCACATGATCAGATAAACGACGCCGACCAGAACAAAAGCAAGCCCTTGCAGGGTCTGTTTCCTGAAGAAACGGCTGATAATGACCAGAAACGCTGGCAGCACGTTGTAGGCAAAGCCCATGTAATTGATGTTCTGAACGCTGATCTGGTTTGCTCTGGTATAGATCAGGACTACGTAGGCAAAGAGGGCGATCTCATAGACCACCGAAACGTAATATATAAAGGTATCATTTTTTTCAAAGTCGATCAGATAGCCCGCCAGCATCATGGGAAGAATGACCAGCAGGTACTGGGGCAGATACTCGTAGAGAATATCGCTGCCGTAAACGAATACATTGACAACGGCCAGAAGGTTCAGGATCACGTAGGAGACCGTAAAGGTAAGGCTGAAGGACGGATTTTTGTAGACCACGTAAAAAAGCTCCACCGCAAGGACGGCTGCGATCAGCCATCTGCTGAAGGGGAGCCTGGTAAAAACAGACATGAAAAAGTAGTAGAAGAAAGAAATAATGATCAGCCCCTGCTCCAGTATTCTGTTTTCTTTATTTATGCCGAAAGTAAACATAAAGCTAAACGATCATCCTCTCTTAAGTCCGTTTTAAATAGACTTTCATCAGGGCCAGGGTCAGACCATAGCGCCTGAGTTTCAAAAGCATGCGGACTGCCAGGAAGCGGGCCGGCCTGTAATAGGCCCTCCAGTCCCGGATCACATCGGCAAAGACACCGCTGTCCATAAGGGACTTTATCTCTCTGACCCCCTCGCTGCCTTCCCTGCGGCCTGCGATATAGGCAACGGAGGCCAGCATGGCAGTGTTTTTTTCAAGATATCGGTAGCGGCGGACCTCTTCGGTGACGAGGTCCGGACGGTCCTTAAAAAAGCTGTCCCTCTCTCTCATGATCTCCTTCCATATCTCTGGAGCGTATTTGAAGCGGACCGTGGAGATATGGTCCAGACGATAGAGATACCAGGGTTCGTTCACATACTGAATGACCCCTGCCCGGGCAAATACATGCATATTAAAGATGTTGTCCTGCATCCTGCGGAGAGCGGGATTGAAGCAGAGCTTTCCATCTTTGATCAGGGATGTACGGTAGATCTTGCCCCAGGGGACCCCTATGGCTGTGCTGGTCTTTATCTTGCCGTATCCCGGATCCATGAGCTGAAGAAAGAGTCTTTCCTTCTCCCTTTCTGTCTCCATGCGGAGGTCTCCTTCAAAGAAATGATCCGCCTGCATTCCCTCCTCGGAGAAGGCATTGCAGCAGCAGCATATAATATCCGCATCCTCATCCATCCTGGCCAGGAGGTTTTCCACAGCCTTCTCTGTCAGGGCGTCGTCCCCGTCCACGAACATGAGATATTCGCCCCGGGCTTTTTCTATGCCCTGGTTTCTGGCAACGGATACTCCCTGGTTTTCCTGACGGATATAGGTGCATCTGGGATCCTTTTCGCAGATCTCTCTGCAGATCTTTTCCGTTCCGTCCCCCGATCCGTCGTCCACCACCAGGATCTGCAGGTCCCCGTAGGTCTGGCCGCAGACACTCCTTAGACAGTTTTCTATATATTTTTCAAGGTTATAGGCCGTGACGACCACTGTCACCAGGCCCTTTATCAATGCTTCCATCCTGTATCCTTACTGATCTGCCCCGGCTCTTAGCGCATAGTCACTTTCTTATAGACCCTGATCATCAGGCTCAGGGCCCTGAAGGCTGTAAAGCTTCCGGTCTGCAGGACCTTCAGATAGGGGTATCTTTCCCCGGCAGCCCGGAAATATTCCGGACAGACCGCTTTGAAATGGCTGTTAAAGGAGCGGAACTTCCCGTAGGACTCCCGGGAGAAGCCGCTTCGCAGATAAATATTGTACTGGCTGCGGACCAGCTCCAGGACCGTCGCTGTCATATAGGAGATCTTTTCGGGGCTCAGGGACTCCCTGTTTTTCTCCAGGCAGTCTATGCAGTCCCTGACTACACGGTAGAACATTTTGTGGTTTTTTAGCACATTGGCGTCGCTGACGCTCTGGTTCTTCCTGGCGATCAGATACATATACACGGGATAGTCGTATACGGCCACTGTCTCCACAAAGGGGACCGGAAAGAGGTCGTACTCGTTGTCTTCGTAGAAGCAGTGCTCTCTGACCCTGATCTCCTTCTCTCTTAAAAGCTCTGTTCGGTAGGTCAGGCTGTGGATGGGGATCTTCTGATAGAGATGGCATACCTGGTCAAAGGCAAGGGGCTCTCCGTAGGCCGGCGCCTCAAAACGCTCCAGGCTCCTGTTCCCGGTCCCTTCGTACACAAAGTAGTAGGGATGGATGACCATATCCGCATCTATCCCTTCCAGATCTTCGATCATACGGACAAGGGACCCCTCTTCCACCCAGTCATCGCCGTCAATGACCTTGAAATAGCGGCCGGATGCGATCCGAATGCCTTCGTTGATGACAGAGCCGTGTCCTCCGTTCTCCTTGGAGACCACCTTTACGGTATCGGGATAGAGGTCGTGATACTTTCCGGCCGTCAGAGCCGTATTGTCGCTGCTGCCGTCGTCGATGATCAGGATCTCCAGCCTGTCCAGGATTTCCGAAGAAAGCATGGTGGGCACATTTTTATCAATATACTGTTCTGTATTATAGGAAGGAATCGCGATGGTCAGTATTTTCTCCATAAAAACCTCATTTCCGCAATATCTGATATCAAAGTATGGGACCTGCCGCTCTTTTTGCTTTGGCAGATCCGTTCTGTCTCCCTCAGCTTCGGGAAAACAGCGAATCCTTCAGTCTCCAGAAGGCTTTGACACTGCGTTTCATATCCTCGGGATCGGTCAGACCCTTTTTCAGTCTGTGAGCGATATACCAGGGCCTCAGATAATATTTCTTTCTGGCATAGGCACAGAAGTCCACCAGTTCTTTTGCACTGAGCTCCGGTGTGTTCAGCACACAGTTGAGAGTGCCGTCCTCCTGCAGGTAATCGTCGTAGTTGCCGGAGATATAGCCCTTGCTCTTTGCCCAGAAATAAGCCTCGGTTCCCGGATAGGGGATCAGCGGGAAGAACTGGGCCGTATCCGTATTGAAGCGCAGGGCTGCCTTCAGGGTCTCCTCCATGGTCTCTCTGGTCTCGCCTTCGTTGCCCACCATGTAGCAGGCGTGGATCATGAGGCCAGCCTTTTTTGCATTGGCCACGTAGGCGTCGATCAGTTCTTTTGTGCTTCCCTTTTTGATATTCAAAAGAATCTGGTCGTTATAGCTTTCAAAACCGGGAATAATCAGATGGCATCCGGCCTTCTTCATGGCCTGCATGGTCTCCAGGTCGATGTTGACTCTGGCGTTGCAGAGCCATCTGAAGCGTTTGTTCAGGCCTTCCTTTACCAGCAGGTCGCAGATCTCCAGCACCCTCTTCTTGTTGGCGGTAAAGGTATCGTCCTCAATAACGATCTCATGGACCTCCGGGAAGAAGCGGGCGATATAGCGGAACTCACGGACCACGTTTTCGGGAGAGCGGAGTCTGTACTTATGGCCGTGCAGGGTCTGGGGATAGACACAGAAGTTGCAGTGAGCCGGGCATCCGCGGCCGGTAAAGATCTGAATGGCCGGATAGGAGGCTGCCGGGAAAACATAGTCCCTGACATCCAGGTAATGCTTGATAAAGGGGGCCGCCATGGGGATCTCGTCCATATCTTCGATATGGGGGGCATCGGGATTACGGAAGATCTCTCCGTTTTCCCTGTAGGTGATCCCGAGGACCTCCTTCAGATCCTTTCCCTCATAAATAGCCCTGGCCGTATCCCTGACGATGTAGTCATACTCATGTCTGGCTATAAAGTCGATGGATTCGTCCATCTGAATGGTCTCCATATCCGTGGCGGACGGATGGGTCCCCACCAGCATGATCCTGGATTCCGGATATTTTTTCTTCAGTGAAGCGCCGAAGGCCACGTCGCTGCGAATGGAGGGAGTGGATGTGTCCAGGACAAAAAGCCTGGCTTTTGCAGCCTCGGCTTCCACTCTCTTCATGGTCTCCTCTTCGGTCAGCTGCTTGGCAGGGGCATCAATAAAGGCAATCCTGAAGCCGTCCTTTTTTACCACGGCCGCCGCATAGATCAGCCAGAGGGGATAGTAAAGCACACCGCTGTGGCCGATGGAGGGGCTTCTGGATTCTCTTGAAAACTTGCCGTACTCAGATTTAAAGGGCGGATTGATAAAGCATACCTTCATGTACTTTTTTTCTTTTACTTCACTCATGGCTTCAGGTCTTCTCTCTTTGATGGACTTTGCTTCGGGGGGCCTTGCTCAGCTGTCTGTATTTTTTAAAGCCGTTGATCATATATGCGGACATACTCAGGCAGGAGGTAGGCAGATCCACGCCCACGGCCCGGTAGGTCCTCCAGTTCATCATGGCTGCGCTGGCTTTGTTGCCGGACCTGGACTTTTTCGCGATCCGGTAGATCAGAAGGGGCTCGTCGATCCCGTAGGCCGTGACCCCTCTCCGAAGGATCCTGAGCCAGCAGACGAAATCTTCGTGGGCCCTGTTGTCAAAGGATTCGCCGCCTAGGAAGAGTTTTTTTCTGACCAGGGCGGAGGAATCGGAAATCAGGTTCTGCCTGAGCAGTTCCCTGTAGGTGATGGTCTCCGGCACGTGCAGGGTCCAGTCGATCCCGGTGCCGTCGGCTTCTATGAAGCCGGATCCGGTAAAGACCAGTTCCGCTCCTTTTTCAAAGACCAGGGCTGCCTGCTTTTCCAGCTTGTCCGGGGTCCACAGATCGTCGCTGTCCAGGATGGCGATCCAGTCGCCCACGGCCCGCACAGCGCCCCTGTGCCGGGAATAGGCAGCCCCGCTGTTTTTATAATTGCGCAGCAGGATGACCCTGGGGTCATCAAAGGATTCTACGATCTCTGCCGTATGATCCGCAGAGCAGTCGTCTACTACGATGACTTCTATATCCCTGTAGGTCTGGGCCAGGGCGGATTCGATAGAACTGCGGATAGTTCCCTCGGCGTTGTATGCCGCCATGATGACGCTGATCCGTCCGATACTGTTATCCAAAGCATAACTCCTTACTTTTTGTTGCCGTTCAGGGCCTTTTTCGGGGCATGAAAATACCGCCGTCAGTAGCTTTTCCTTAAAAAAGCACCGACAACGCCTGTGTTGACCGCAGGACAGTCCCCATCTCCGGGAGAATCCCCCTGCCCCTGTCATGTATACTAATAATAAATCTTAACATAGTCCGTACACAGACTTCAACTCTTTTTCTGTATCTTTCCCGGCTGCAGCGAAGAAGAACGAAAAGAGGGCGCCGGGAAAGGCGCCCTCCGGATGATTATTCCTTACTGTGCTTCACTGACCAGGATGCCCCTGAAGCCGTCCGCCTGGTCTGCGGAGCCGAAAACCAGCTTCAGATCCCCGGAAACGGTCAGGGAATCGGTGACCGTCTTGATGTACCTGTAGGTAAAATTATCTTTCTGGGTTCCGCTCCATTCGGCCAGGACCGTATCGCCTTCCTTCATGATCATGTGGTTGTCGCCCACCTGCCAGACCATGTCCATGCCGATGACGGCATTGTCGCAGAAAAAGCCTTCCAGTACCCAGGTGGTATCGTCTTCCCTGACCATGGAGTCCACGCTGTACCAGGTGGTATAGTCCATTGCGGCAGCAGTCTCGTTAATGGGCGTTTCATCGCCCTGGTCCCTGATCCTGCCCTCTGCCGCCTGGGCCGAAATGGCATCTTCCAGTACACCCGCATAGACCTGGGCCCCTTTGGCATTGGGATGGACGCCGTCGTCTGAATACTCGGACACATGGTCCATGAAGGGACCTATGGTGTCCGCAATCACGGCATCATAATGTTCCGCAATCTCCCGGATCTTCGTGATCTTGTCCGTATATTCCTTTTCGCAGGAAGGAAGAACGCATATCAGGGAAGCAGTATCGAAACGGTGGCGGATCCCTCTGACAGCGGTCTCATAATAAAGCGCCAGATCCTCCGTGCTTTCGTCGTTATAGCCGCAGCACAGGATCACCAGGTCTGCCGGCTCTTCGGGATCATATTCCATAATGGTGCCGTATACGGCATAGGAATCGCACTTTCCGAGACTGACATTGTCCATTTCCACCTGAGACCCGTAAAACTCTTCCAGGTCTGTTTTCAGAAGAGAAGTCCACTTCTCCTCCTCATTCTCAATGGTAAAGCCGGTGGCAAGAGAATCGCCGGCCACCAGGATCCTGACCTTCTGGCCTCCTGCCAGCTTCTGATAAAAGGAAAGCTCCTCGTCCGTTTCGGGAACGTCCACGGCATATTCCAGGGAACCGATTCCCTCGCCTGTGGCGTCCTCGCTGATGCCCTCTTCTTCTCCTTCCTGCTCCGCTTCGCCTACGGCGGCAGGATCTTCGATATCACCGCTGCCTTCCTGGGCCGGTGCGGGAGATGCGCCCTGGCAGCCCGCCAGCATAATGCAGAATAAAAGAGCTGCGGCTCCTGTCATATATTTTCTGATCATCTGATAGTCCTCCATTTATCGATTTGCCGGGATGCAGGCACAGCATGCTGCCCTGCTCCGTATGAATCCTGACCGGACCTATCAGGGCAGGGAAGAGCCCTGCTCTGAGCCCGAATCAGACTTCATTATACATCATTCGTGGATTTTGGCAAATGACCGATGGCCTTCCCACAGGTTATTTACTTTATTTACTTTGTTTTTCTTAATTTTCCCTTCATTTTCCGTTCTTTCCCTGCGGCATGCATGCTCTGAAGGAAAAGGCGGAAGGCCCAAATGCCTCCCGCCGATTCCTTTAAACATGTTCAGACATCAGTCCCTGTTCGTGCCCTGCTTCCTTCCGGGCCTCTCAGAAACCGGATCAGTTCACGGTAATACTTACGCCGGTATTGTCATAGCCGCTGGTAAAGACCGAGCCGCCGTCGGTGCAGCGGACGGTGAAGCCGTAGGTGTTGCCGCTCTGGGCTCCCGTCCAGGTATAGCCGGCCTCTTTTGTATCTGCCAGCTTCTTCCAGCTGCCGCCGTTTACCTTATAGAAGATACGGTAGCCCTGGGCTCCGGGAACAGCGTCCCAGCTGATCACGACGCCGCTTCCGGACTTCGCAGCGCTCTTTACAAGGGGCGCTGCGATATAGGTGATCTCTTTTCCTGCATTGTCATACCCGGAAGTAAATCCGGTCCCCGCAGCGTTCAGGCAGCGGACGGTGAATGCATACTTCGCTGCGCTGACTGCGTCCTTAAATACGTAGGATGTGCCCGTCACATCGGCCAGTTTCTTCCAGGTGCCGCCATTGGTCTTATAGAAGATGCGGTAGGCCGCGGCCCCTTCGGACCTGGTCCAGGCGATCTTGACGCCTTCGGTGGTATTCGTGACGCTGGAGACTTTAGGTGCCGCTATGTAGATGAC
>ODAI013796333.1_pt1 | contig 14845 bp, 11 predicted proteins | sample 1539321 | NCBI WGS metagenome assembly ODAI01 (sample SAMN02144231, study PRJEB22623) | gut metagenome | biome: sheep rumen | host: Ovis aries | place: New Zealand
GGATAGTCAACTCCTTGCCAGTGCCCACATTGATGTGGCAGTTGCGGATCTCGCCCAGGCTGGGGATATAGCCGCCACGGCCGGTACTGTGGTTGCGGTCAACCACTCCGTCAGCAGCCACACCATAATGCACGCTGGAGTATTTCTCTATACTAATGATGTCACTGAAGTCCACATTCAAGAGCACGTGCACGCTGGCATCTGCCATATCTTCACTCCACAGGAACTCGCGGAGAGGTGTGCCGGTGCCCCATAGCGTTACTTTATTATCCTCAATGCCGTACCAGGCCAGAATCCTGCGGATGAGGGCTTCATCACTATTGCCATCTATCACATAGCGCACCTGCTCACCGTTCTCCTTGATATTCGCTCCCACGGGACGGATAGTGAGATCGCAACGGATCTTCTGCCAGTCACCCTCATGCAGTAGTTTGGCCAAGTAAATCTTGCGCATCATAGCAGGCATCACGTGGCTGTTCTCCAGATGGAAGTTGTCGTTGGGGCCATAGAGGTTGGTAGGCATCACGGCAATGTAGTTGGTGCCGTACTGCAGGTTATAGCTCTCGCACATCTTCAGACCGGCTATCTTGGCAATGGCATACTCTTCATTGGTGTACTCCAGCGGGCTGGTCAACAGACAATCCTCCTTCATAGGCTGAGGTGCATTCTTGGGATAGATGCAGGTGCTGCCCAGGAAGAGGAGTTTCTTTACACCATGGGCATAGGCCTCACTGATGACATTGCACTGAATCTTCATGTTCATCATAATGAAGTCAGCACGGTACAGCGAATTTGCCATAATGCCGCCCACAAAGGCTGCAGCCAATACCAAAGCATCCGGCTGTTCCTCGTCAAAGAATTTCTTGACAGCATACTGGTCTGTCAGGTCCAGCTCCTTGTGGCTGCGGCCAACAAGGTTGGTGTAACCACGCTGCAGCAGGTTGTTCCAAATGGCAGATCCCACCAAGCCATGGTGACCTGCCACATATATCTTAGAAGACTTATCTAATGCCATTACTTTACGATTCCTTTCTCTAAGTATTCTGCGAGGTTAGTGCGCACCTTGGCAGCAGCACCTTCTGCGGCTACCTTAGCAATATCATGCTCAACCATAATCTTCACCAACTCTTCAAAGCTGGTCTTGTTAGGATTCCAGCCCAACTTAGCTTTAGCCTTAGTAGGATCACCCCAAAGGTTAACAACATCGGTAGGACGATAGAAGTCCTCACTAACAGCAACAACAGTCTTACCAATCAGGTTCTCCGGACCTTTAACTACAATACCCTTTTCATTAATGCCTTCGCCTTCAAACTTCAATTCAATACCTGCGTGTTTGAAAGCAAGTTCCGTGAATTCACGCACGCTGTGTTGCACGCCTGTCGCAATTACAAAGTCCTCAGGTTTGTCCTGCTGCAGGATGAGCCACATACACTCCACATAGTCTTTGGCATAGCCCCAGTCACGCAGTGAGTCCATGTTACCAAGGTACAGACAATCCTGCACACCCTGAGAGATACGAGCTGCTGCGAGTGTAATCTTACGGGTTACAAAGGTCTCACCACGACGCTCTGACTCATGGTTGAACAAGATACCTGAACAGCAATACATGTTGTATGCCTCACGATACTCCTTCACAATCCAGAAGCCATACTGCTTTGCTACAGCGTATGGGCTATAGGGATGGAACGGTGTATTCTCGTTCTGAGGAACTTCTTCTACCTTGCCATAGAGCTCAGAGGTTGAAGCCTGATAAATGCGGCAGGTCTCCGTCATGCCCAACTGGCGAACTGCCTCCAAGATGCGGAGAACACCTACGGCATCCACGTCTGCTGTAAACTCAGGGCTGTCAAAAGACACCTGCACATGGCTCTGTGCTGCTAGGTTATATATCTCATCGGGGCGTACCTTACCAATCACGCCCAGCACACTCATAGAGTCGCCCAAGTCTGCATAGTGCAGATGGAAATGAGGCGTACCCTCCAAATGTGCTATACGCTCACGAAAGTCCACAGAACTACGACGAATAGTTCCATGTACGTCATATCCTTTTTCCAACAAAAATTCGGCCAGATAGCTACCATCTTGGCCTGTAATACCAGTAATTAATGCTGTTTTCATACTTTTTTTGAACACGAATGGCCACAAATGACCACGAATTTATCATGAATATTATTGGGTCGCCAAAGGCGAGAAATTAAATATAAATTTGATTCAAAATTAAGCAAGACTCTGTTTGTACCAGTGGAACAACTTCTCAACGCCCTGCTCGGTTTCTATTTTGACGCTTCATAACCGTCAATGGATTGCTCGTCGTGAAGGTTACTTGGCATGATAATAGCGTTCTATGACGGCTTTCATCTGCCACCAGGAGGTGGAGAACTGTTGCGTCCTGGAGTAGGCACTGAGCAGAATCTTCAGATACTCCTGATAGAGGCCTGCACTGTCTGTAGCCTTCCTGTCGGGATGGAGTGCGGCAAGCATCTCGTAGTAGGCAGCCAGAGTGGCTGCACTGGGACGAAACGTATGAAGGAGGTTGTTTCGAGCCTGGTTGAGGCTATCCTGTTTAACCTCTACAGACTCTGTCTCGAACGTTTCGGGGAAGTGCTGAACAGTTTCTTTCAGCTTGGCTTGAAGCGCATGGCCTTCCTCGGTATCGTAAGGTGACAAGGCGAGGATGTCCCAGACTGCCTGAGCAGCCTGAGGGGAAAGACTGCTGAAATCGCAGTCCCTGATTTGTTTCATTGTCTCTTCTGTTTGCCTTGTCAATTTCTTTTCTGTTTTTTTGCTTATTCTTTCTTTAGTGGTATTTCTGAATCGGATAGATTTGATAACCTGTGTCAGCTGCGACAGCGGTTCAGAGAGCGGCTTGTACTTCTGAGCATACTGCTTGGCAGCATCACGGTAGTTTGCATCGTGGGTGGCCAGGTAGAGGACTGCCATCATATAGGCTTCCTCATCGGTCATGGCCTCGGTGGGATTGGAAAGCATCTGCTGCACGACGGGAGTGTAAAGCGCGATGGCATGGCGGTCTTTGCGCAGCACGGCATGGAGCAGCAACAGGGTCCTGACGTGGTTGTGGACGTCGCTATCGTCGAACTCCATGTAACTCAGAAACTGGAGGTCGTGCAGGATGGTGGAGTCGGTTTCCGCCTGTCGCTCGTTACCTTTTGGATTTTTGCGCCCGTACCGATGGTAGGCAATGCCTATCAGTGCCTGGTCCACTCGTTTCACGTAGTCTGGAGAAAGCAACTCCTGTATCTTCATGGGAAGGTGCTGCTTGGCCACATCCACACTCTTGGTCTTCAGAACGAAACGACCGTTAAAGATAGGTAACTCCAGTGTAAGACTGACCCCCTGCTCCTTTTTCCTGACCTTGGTGACGTAGAACTCGTAGCCATTGAAGACCTTGGCCTTCAGCATCACCTTGTCATCAATCTGGAAACCGTCGGGTGAAGGTTCAAGATTGAACATCTCACGGTGCTCGGTCATCAGGGTGATGAGGTCGTCCATGTCTTTGGCTGTGGCCCATAGCGGCTCACCGCTTTTACTGCGGCACATCGTCAGACGAAAGCGCGAGGCGCGATTCCATTCTCCGCTGACAAGTGCGTTGATGTCTGCCTCGTTTGCTTTGATGAACAGATAGTAATGAAGAGTTCTCCGCAAGTCGTTATTCTCCTTGACCATCTTGTTGTATGCCTTGTCATGCTCTTTTTTGTAAACAATTTCCCTGGAAAACTGATAGGGAATGAAATAAACAAGAGCCTCGTAGCCTTTGCGCATTCGTTGCTCATTGTGATGTGAAAGCTGCACCTCGGCTATCTGAGGATTCAAATGTCTGAACACCCACCAACGTTCCTGTATTCCAACATGTATTGTTTCGGGCATATATACTATCTTTCCTTGTCCGTCAACCCATGGTTTTCGGACGAATTGTTGTTTACAAGTGAACCGGACACCAGTTCTGAGACTGTTTAGGAGATGTCTTTAAGGATAATCCCTATATCAATCCAATATGTCCAACTCTGTATCTGTAGAATCAGCGAAGCTCAATTGGAAACTTTTGGTCGGAGGTAACCTAAGGATACAAAAAGAGCGTGAACCCTCACTCTGCCCGTCCGTCTCTTTAGGTTCTACCAAAACCTGTGCAATAAACAGACAGAATAATGACGCTCACGCCGTTGGTATATTATGCATCCCTAAAGTGTGCTATTGAAGGTAACTCGTACCCTCACAGCACACCGACGGGGCAATATGATACCACGCCACAAACGACTACTCTGCTATGTTCTTGATTGCACTTCGTAATTTGGTAGATTCAAAGAAACCAAGATCAAAGCGTTGTAAGACGCTGTTCTAAATTGCCTATTAAAATAGGCGATTCCAGGCTTCGCCTCAGCATAAAGCAAGCTTTCTGCGTTCGGCTTGCACTGGAATTCGGGTGCAAAGTTACAAAAATATTTGTTAATCCTTTTATTAAAGATGAAAAAAAATGAATTGGCGGTTGTCTTTACACAACTTTTATGTTTATTTTTAATTTGTTCCCCCCGAAATTAAACATCTTTAACTAATATCGTAATGTTTTATGCGCCAATTCAGGCGTTTAAATATTGGCTCTAAATCAGTGGCAAGGTTGATAAATAACTGAATATATAGAGGAAAGGTAGTGCAAACCAAGTAAAATACAAAGATTTTTTTGGTTTTTTCTTCTATTTGCACTACCTTTGCACTCGTAATGACAACCAATGGTATAACAGACAGACGACTGCCCGCTGAATGGGAACCTCAGAGCGGCATCCAGTTGACATGGCCTCACGAGCATACCGACTGGGCCCCGATGCTCGACGAGATTACCACGACCTATATAGAAATGGCACGCGAGATTGCCTGCCGTGAGCATCTACTCGTAGTGATGCCGTCGGAGGAATACGTAGTGCGCTACCGCGATGCTATCGGACATACCGACAACGTTACTTTTGCCATTATGCCCAGCAACGATACATGGGCACGCGATCACGCATTTATCTCGACCGACCGCTACCTGCTCGACTTTTGCTTCAACGGATGGGGTGAGAAATTCCCTGCCGAACTCGACAATGCCATCAACCGCCGGCTATTCGACGCCGGAGTCATACGTGGACGCTACGAGTCGCATCTCGACTTCGTGCTCGAAGGTGGCTCCATCGAGAGCGACGGCCGGGGTACGGTGCTTACCACCACAAACTGTCTAATGGCTCTACACCGCAACCAGCCACTGACGAAGGCTGAGATAGAGCATCGGCTGAAGACGACACTCGGAGCCAAACGTATTCTCTGGATCGACCACGGCTGTCTTGTAGGCGACGACACCGACGGACATATCGACACGATAGTGCGCACTGCCCCAGACAATACATTATTATATATAGGATGCTCCGACAGTGCCGACGAACAGTATGCCGAGCTGCAACTAATGGAACAGCAGTTGTTCACGCTGCGCACTTCAGACAATGAACCATACCGGCTGCTTCGGCTTCCCACACCGTCGGCCATCTTCGACAATGACGGATGCCGTCTGCCTGCTACATATGCTAATTTCCTCGTAATCAACGGGGCAGTGCTCTGCCCCACCTACGCTCAGCCCACAGCCGATGCCGAAGCTCTGCGTATTATCGGAGAGGCATTCCCCGGACGGGAAATCATCGGTATCGACTGCCGCAGTATCATAAAACAGCACGGAAGTCTGCACTGCTGCACAATGCAATATTTCAATACCCCATTCTATGAGACAACTGAAAATAGGATTTCTTCAGCAGCACAACACTGCTGATGTCAGAAACAATATTGAGCGCCTCGCCGACGGCATTGCCGACCTGGCCCGTCGCGGAGCAGAGCTGATTGTGCTGCAGGAACTGCACAACTCGCTTTATTTCTGCAAGACGGAAGACATAGACTTTTTCAACCTGGCAGAGCCCATACCCGGACCGTCAACCGAACTGTTCGGCTCGTTGGCGAGCCGCTACGGAGTAGTCATTGTGGCATCGCTCTTCGAGCGTCGTGCTCCGGGTCTCTATCACAACACCGCTGTAGTACTTGAGAAAGACGGAACAATTGCCGGCACATACCGCAAGATGCACATTCCCGACGATCCGGGCTACTATGAGAAATTCTACTTCACTCCCGGCGACCTTGGCTTCCGCCCCATCCAGACCAGCGCAGGCCTACTCGGGGTGATGGTATGCTGGGACCAGTGGTATCCCGAAGCAGCACGTCTGATGGCACTCGCCGGAGCAGAGATTCTCATCTATCCCACCGCCATCGGCTACGACAGCGGCGACACTTCCGACGAGCAGCAGCGTCAGCGAGGAGCATGGCAAACGGTAATGCGCGGTCATGCCGTGGCCAACGGCCTGCCTGTCGTGGCTGTCAACCGCGTCGGTAACGAAGACGGAGTGGTGTTCTGGGGTACATCGTTCGTATGCGGACCGCAGGGCGAGATTTGGTATGAGGCTTCAGCCGACGATGAAGAGAGCATCATTGTCGGAATCGACATGGAGCGGTCGGAGCAGGTGCGCCGGTGGTGGCCGTTCCTTCGCGACCGCCGCATAGAAGAATATGGCGAACTTACGAGACGTTTCCGCGACTAAATCAGACAAATAATATAATACACAAATGGCAAACGAACTTAGATTTAAGGTTGTAGAAGAGGCATTCAAGAAACATGCCCTCGAAGTCGAGGCCCCCAAAGAGCGACCCTCGGAGTATTTCGGCAAATACGTGTTTAACCGCGCTAAGATGTATAAATACCTGTCGGCCGACGTTTATGCTAAGCTTATCGACGTTATCGACAACGGTGCACGTCTCGACCGATCCATCGCCGATGCCGTTGCGGCAGGCATGAAGCAGTGGGCAATGGAGATGGGAGCCACACACTATACCCACTGGTTTCAGCCGCTGACCGAAGGCACTGCAGAGAAGCACGACGCCTTCGTAGAGCACGACGGCAAAGGCGGTATGGTTGAAACATTCAGCGGCAAGCTACTCGTGCAGCAGGAACCCGATGCCAGTTCGTTCCCCAACGGCGGCATCCGCAACACGTTCGAGGCACGAGGATACAGTGCATGGGATCCAACAAGCCCAGTATTCATCATCGACGACACGCTCTGCATCCCCACCATTTTCATCAGCTATACGGGCGAGGCTCTCGACTACAAGGCTCCGCTACTGCGCTCGCTCCATGCTCTTGACAAGGCAGCCACCGATGTCTGTCGATACTTCTACACCGACGTAACAAAATGCCGGGTGAATCTCGGATGGGAACAGGAGTATTTCCTTGTCGATGAGGGGCTCTACTCGGCACGTCCCGACCTGCTGATGACGGGCCGCACACTACTTGGCCACGAGAGCGCAAAAAACCAGCAGATGGACGACCACTATTTCGGCACCATCCCCGACCGCGTTCAGGCATTCATGAAAGACCTTGAGATACAGGCTCTCGAACTGGGCATTCCATGCAAGACGCGACACAACGAGGTTGCTCCCAACCAGTTTGAGATGGCTCCGATTTTCGAGGAGTGCAATCTTGCCGTTGACCACAATATGCTGTTGATGTCGCTGATGAAAAAAGTGGCACGCCGTCACGGATTCCGAGTGCTGCTACACGAAAAGCCTTTCGACGGCATAAACGGCTCGGGCAAGCACGAGAACTGGAGCATCACTGCAACTGTACAAGGGGCAATCGACGGCAAACAAGGAACAAGAGACATACTGCTTCACGCACCAGCCAAGACCCCAGAGGAGAATCTGCGATTCGTCACCTTCATTGTAGAGACACTCATGGCCGTATATAAGCACAACGGACTGCTGAAGGCAAGTATCATGAGCGCCACCAATGCCCACCGTCTCGGAGGCAACGAGGCCCCACCATCAATCATCAGCTCATTTCTGGGCACACAACTCACTGAACTACTCGACCATATTGAAACGAGCAACAACAACGAACTATTCAACCTCAAAGGCAAGAAGGGAATGGAAATCGACATCCCTCAGATACCCGACCTCGTGGTTGACAACACCGACCGCAACAGAACGTCGCCATTTGCCTTCACTGGCAACCGCTTCGAGTTCCGCGCTCCCGGCAGCAGTGCCAACTGCGCCTCAGCGCTTATCTCGCTCAACTCGGCTATGACCGAAGCCCTCGTGAGCTTTAAGAGCCGCGTAGATGAGCGCATTGCCAAGGGCGATAACAAGATCGCAGCTATACTCACAGTTCTGCGCGACGACATTCGCACGTCAAAACCCGTTCGCTTCGACGGCAACGGCTACAGCGACGAATGGGTGCGCGAAGCCACACGGCGCGGTCTCGACGTAGAGAAGTCGTGCCCTGTAATCTTCGAGCGTTATCTCGACGAGGCAAGTGTCAGAATGTTTGAATCAACAGGAGTGATGAGCCGTAAGGAACTTGAGGCGCGTAACGAAGTGAAATGGGAGACATACGTGAAAGCAGTGCAGATAGAAGCACGCGTATTGGGCGACCTTGCAATGAACCATATCATCCCCGTGGCAACCCACTATCAGAGCCAGCTGGTGAAGAACGTACAGGGCACGAAGGATGTGTTTACGGCAGAAAAGGCAGCCAAGCTGTCGGCACGCAACATGAAACTTATCGAAGAGATTGCCGTGCGCACCGAGACCATTGAACGTCTTGTCGAGGAACTCACCGAAGCCCGCCGGGTGGCCAACCGCATCAGCGACGTCCACAGCCGTGCCATTACCTACCACGACACCGTGGAGCCGAAGATGGTGAGCATACGATACGAGGCCGACCATCTGGAAATGATTGTCGAAGACGGACTATGGACTCTGCCAAAATACCGTGAACTGCTGTTTATCAGATAATCATTTATGGCGATGATTCATAAAATAATATTGGCATTAATCGTGCTTTTCGCCACATCGGCACCATCATGGGCTGACGGAAAGAGAATCGTTGTGCTTTCCGACATCCACCTAATGGCCGAGAGCACGAAAGGCAGCGACTACTGGAACAGCGCTCTTGCCGACACTCGTAAGATTGTTGAATACAGTCAGCAGCTGTTCTCGCAGATTACCGACACGCTGAAAGCCATCAAACCCGACCTGCTGCTTATCAGCGGCGACCTCACCGAGCGTGGGCATCGTGCAAGCCACGAATACGTGCGCAGCAAACTCAGAGAACTGCAGTCGGCTGGCATAGCTGTCTGCGTAGTTCCGGGCAACCACGACCTCAATGGCAACGTGGATTTCGGCTTATGGTACGGCGACTTCGGCTACAACCGAGCTATCGCCCGCGAAGAACTGTCGTATGCCGCAGAGCCATTAGAGGGGCTTACCGTCATTGGCCTTAACAGCGGAACCGACGGACATCTGACAGAGGCCACCATAGCGTTTGCCGAAAACCAGGCAAAGGCTGCCACAGAAAAAGGAAACAGCGTACTATGCATGATGCACCATGCGCTGATTCCGCATATATACAATGCCAACGCCATCGTTCCATCGTCATACATCGCCGATTGGGAGAGCGTGAAAGACCGTTTTGCTGCAGCCGGCATCAGAGTGGTACTCACAGGACACTTACACGTATCAGACATTGCAAAGGACTTTGCCGCCGATAGCCGACAGAGCATCTACGACGTCTCCACGGGTTCTATCGTAAGTTATCCGTGCGACTACCGAGTGCTGACGCTCTCCGACGGCGGCGACAGCCTGACCATCGAGACGCATTCCATAAAACAGCTGACGGGCGTTGACAATTTCCCAGGCTGGGCACGCAACGAGCTGAAGAGCCGTATGGTGCGACTGCTGCTGAACAAGGCTAAGCTGAACCGTCAGCAGAATGCAAGCATTTACGACTTTGCCGCCGAGGCTCTCGACACACTTGCCGGACTGTTTGCCGTACATGCCGAGGGCAACGAAGTGATGACTACAAAACGCCAGTCGCTCGTCAACGACCTTAGCGAGGCTGCCGCATCGGCAATTCCTATGCTCAGAATGCTCTTTCCAGGCAAGGATTTGGGTGAGTTTGAACGCTTTGCCGATCACAAACTCATCACATCAATGCTCGTGAGCATACTTACCGACCAGTCGCCCTATGGTTTTGAGGGCCGAACCAACATCACCGACGACCGCACACTGACAATCCCACTACGCTAAGCACTCAAATCACAGTATTAGAAAACGATTTTTCCATATATGCCAGTAACACGACAATGAACGACAAAAAAATAAATGAGACACTACAGAGAAATGTAATAATCCTCTCTGGACGTACTGAAAAGGAAGAAAGCTTCATGCCCGAAGGTGCTGCCCAACTGCCATCAGTTGACGATGTGCGCAAAATTGTGAATCTGGTAAAGAACATTCTGTTCAGCGACTATTTCCATAAGCGGCAGAACGACCGCAAGATGCGAGCGTTCTATATCGGTCTGCACATCGAGGAGCTGTTCACTCTGCTACAGCAGCAGATGGCTCGTGGACTGCTATTCTGCAGCTGCATGACCGAAGCAGAAGCGATGGAGAAGGCTGGCGAGCTGGCTCTTGAGTTCATCAACTGCCTGCCCGAGCTGAAACGCATTCTCTACACCGACATCGAGGCAATGTTCAACGGTGATCCTGCCGCCACCACATATGGCGAGGTGATATTCTGCTACCCCACCATTAACGTAATGACCCACTACCGCATAGCACACATACTGCACGGAATGCAGATACCAGTGATTCCGCGCATCATCACAGAACAGGCCCACTCGAAGACTGGCATCGACATACACCCAGGAGCTGTCATCGGTGAATATTTCTCCATCGACCACGGCACGGGAGTAGTAATCGGCGAGACCAGCATCATCGGCAACCATGTGTCGCTTTACCAAGGCGTGACTCTCGGAGCAAAAAGCTTTAAGTACGACGCTGATGGCAACATGCTCAACGTGCCGCGCCATCCCATCATCGAGGACAACGTGACCATCTACAGCAACGCATCGGTACTCGGACGAATCACCATCGGACACGACTCGATAATCGGTGGCAACATCTGGCTGACCCACGACATACCACCCTACTCGCGCATTCTTCAGTCCAAGGCCGTAGATGTGTCGTTCCAAGGAGGATTAGGAATTTAAAATCACATTATTTATAATATATACAAACTAATAACAAACAAAAAAAATGGTAAACAGATTTATTCTTAACGAAGTGTCATATTTTGGACCGGGCGCACGCAAAGAGCTACCGGGAGTAGTTGCCCGACTCGGTTTCAAGAAAGCACTTGTAGTAACAGACAAGGGGCTGATGCAGTTCGGAGTGGCAAAAATGGTGCTCGACGTGATGGACGAGGCAGGTATTGACTACGAGATTTTCGACGACGTAAAGCCAAACCCTACCGTGAGCAATGTTAAGGCCGGAATAGAAGCCTGCAAAAAGGCTGGGGCCGACTTCATCGTAGCCATTGGCGGCGGTTCGTCAATGGATACAGCCAAGGGCATCGGCATCGTGGTGAACAACCCGGAATTCTCTGACATAGTGTCGCTCGAAGGAGTTGCCGACACGAAGAAGAAGAGCCTGCCAATCATTGCACTGCCCACAACGGCTGGCACCGCAGCCGAAACCACCATCAACTATGTTATCATCGACGAGAGCCGTCAGGCAAAGATGGTTTGCGTAGATCCCAACGACATTCCTGCCGTTGCCATCATCGACGCCGAACTGATGTATTCACTGCCAAAGGGACTTACAGCAGCCACCGGCATGGACGCAATGACCCACGCCATAGAGGGTCTTATCACCAAGGCAGCATGGGAACTCTCCGACATGTTCGAGATAAAGGCCATCGAAATGATCTACAAATATCTGCCCATGGCAGTGAACGACCCGAAGAACCCCGAGGGGCGCAACGGAATGGCCGTGGCACAGTATGTTGCAGGAATGGCATTCTCGAACGTCGGACTCGGTGTTGACCACGGCATGGCACATCCTCTGTCGGCACTCTTCGACGTTCCCCACGGTGTAGCCTGTGCTATGCTTTTGCCAACAGTGATGCGCTTCAACATGCCCGCAGCCATCGACAAGTATGTTGACATTGCAAAGGCCGTGGGAGCATATACCGACGGCATGACGAAAGAAGAGGCTGCGGAAGCTGCTTGCAAGGCCATCGAGGAGCTGAGCGCTCGGGTAGGCACAAACAAACGTCTCACCGACCTGGGAATCAAGGAGAGCGACATCGAGGCTCTTGCCGAGCAGGCTATCAACGACGTGTGCACACCAGGCAACCCACGTCAGGTGAGCAAAGATGATATCATCGCCCTCTATCACAAGATTCTGTAAATGAAAAAAGTGTCAATTGTCATTCCTACCTATAATCCTGGGAATGATATTCTGCGTGCTGTAGGGTCGGTAAGAGCACAGACATTCGCCGACTGGGAACTGATTGTTGCCGACGACTGCTCTACCGACTCTACATACGCCACAGTAGAGAATTTGGCAGCAAGCGACCCACGAATACGCATCGTGCGCATGCAACGGAACTCTGGCAGCGCACGTCAGCCTATCTTCATGGGAGCCAAGCACGCCGAAACCGGAATAATCTGCGTGATGGGGCAGGACGACGAAATAGAGCCCGACTTCTTAGAGCGGCTCTACAAGCGCATGACTGACACAGGCAGCGACTGTGCACTGTGCCGCATGAAAATGGTTCAGACGGAGACAGGGGCCATCTCGTATGTACCTGCTGAAGGCTTCGACTTCAGCCGTGTAATCACAGGCCGCGAGGCATGCAAGATGACAATTGGCAACTGGCTAATAGGATGCAACGGGGCACTGGTGAGGAAAGACATCTTCCTCAGCTGCCAAGACGAACGCCACGAGATGAACATGGATGAGGTGGACTCGCGGGTGTGGCTCACACGCTCGGCTAAGGTATGCTTTGCCGATGTTAACTATGTATATCACCTGCATTCATCGTCAATCACGCGCAAAATCTCGCCAAAACTCTTCGACGTGCTTGCCACAAATATCTATCTGCTCGACTTCTTAATGGCAGAATATGCCGACGACAAGTCTCTGTTGTCGCGACAGTGGGACATCTGCTACACGTCGATAAAGAATCTTCTAAACGTATATTGGCAACACGAAAACGAATGGACTGACGGCAAAGCCATCATGCGCGCCATCGCCCATGCCTATGGCGAATTGAAACGCCGACCACTGCTCGGCTCGAAGCGCAAACAGAGGCTATGGCTGAAGCTGTCAAGGTTCAGTATATTCTGTTATTTCTGTCATCTTAAATACCACCATCATGAATAGAGAGAAACGCTATACCGACATGCTGCTACAGCTGGAAGGAACAGTTTGACGGATACATTGCCTGTAGCTCAGAGTCGAAAAGCGAGAGTGAGCAGCACGCATCATACAGAACGGTTAGTCGCCCTATGGCTATTAGATATACACATAAGGAAGAACTATGGAACTCATGGTCGCACGCGGGAGGCATTCTGCTCGGATTGGTCATGGGAGCAGTTTTCCTGTATATAACTATCAGCCGGGGATATGACTGGGCAAGCCTCGGAGTGTCGCTATACCTCTTTGGAATGCTGTGCTCATATATCGCATCTACCACATATCATGCTCTACCACGCAGAAACAAATGGAAAGAAAGACTGCGAAGCTGGGATCATGCCGCCATTTACTGGCACATTGCAGGCAGCTATTCTCCGCTTACGCTCACTGCCCTACGCGAACAAGGATACTGGGGATGGACGCTTTTCGTGTTTGTATGGACTTGTGCCATTGTGGGCACTATCGTCAGCCTCAGGCGGTTGAAGGAACATTCACATCTCGAAACCTTCTGTTTCGTGGGAATGGGCCTATCGATACTCGTGGCTTTCAAGCCGCTCATCAACACCGTCTCGGCAGCTGCCGTGACATGGATTATTGCCGAGGGGGTGGCATATATCACCGGAGCAGTATTCTATTCATTAAACAAACGTCGATATATGCACTCCGTGTTCCACTTCTTCGTACTGGCTGGTTCTGTATGCCATATCTGTGCAGTCTGGGATGTTTTGACCACAATGTGACAATCCATAAAAATATCCCCTGCATTTTTTTTTGCAAAAAAATTCCCAAAAGTTTGGCAGTTCCACAGAAAATGCTTACCTTTGCACTCGCTAAATCAATAGATTAAGCAAATTGATCTAATATATGGTGCCCGTAGTTCAGTTGGTTAGAGCGTCAGATTGTGGTTCTGAATGTCGTGGGTTCGAGTCCCACCAGGCACCCAAGCAAGAAAACAAAGGAAATTTCCGAGAATCCCAGTAAATAAAGGGGTTCTCGGAATTTCAATTTAAAGGGGACGAGTTCCAACTTTTTGGTCTGAGACCAACTTTTAGGGTCGAAAATCGACGCAAAATCGACGCAAAAATCGACGATGCTTCTGCTCGAAAAGAACGGTTGGTGGAGAGGCAAATCAAATGCCAACACATTTATCCATCCACAACTGGGTACCGACAACAAAATTGTTTTCAAGGACAATGTTCCTATGTTCCACAACGTTCAGATTCCATACGTACACCAGCTTCAGAACGTCTTGCATGAACACAATGAGAATATCAGCATCCACATGCAGATATTCAAGATTTAACCACTTATCAGAATTTGACTTTTAATGACTCATGTTTCCGCCTCCGTCCCAATGGGGATGGACGTGGAAATTGTGTCGTTATCATAAAAAGAAGCCCGACTTGCAAATTGCAGGTCGGGCTTTGATTTTGTTTTGAGTCAGCATGTTATGAGACCTCAATGGCCTTGGTGACTTTCTCCTTTGGTTCGGTCTTCGGCA
>ODAI010577468.1_pt1 | contig 14844 bp, 12 predicted proteins | sample 1539321 | NCBI WGS metagenome assembly ODAI01 (sample SAMN02144231, study PRJEB22623) | gut metagenome | biome: sheep rumen | host: Ovis aries | place: New Zealand
ATGCTTTGATGGAAGCAATGGCAATGGGAATAACGTGTATTTCGACCGATTGTCCCTGCGGTGGTCCGAGAGATATTATTGAAAATGGGAAAAATGGTGTATTGATTCCTGTTGTAGATATTAATGCTTGTGCTGATGCAATAGAAAAGTGTCTTGCGGATAAAGAAGGAGCAAATAGCATCGGCGACAATGCTTTAATGATAAGGGATAAGTTCAGCAGAGATAATATCTGTCGAGAATGGCTTGATTATTTTATGACTGTATTGGGGAGATAAATAGAATGTCAAAGATTTCTAATCTGATCAGAAAGATCAAAATTTCATTATCAAGCAACGAACAGTATATACAAATTTTACGGCGGGAGGGGGTAAAAATCGGCACGGATTGTTCTATTCATAAAGATGCTACTTTTGGAACAGAACCCTATTTGATTTCGCTGGGCGATCATGTGCGAATAACTCATGGTGTAAAGTTTATTACTCATGACGGAGGGCTTTGGGTTCCGAGGTATATGGGTTTGGTCGACCAAAGAGCTGACAAGTTTGGAAAGATCATAATAGGGAATAATGTAAATATTGGTTGGGACGCAATCATAATGCCGGGTGTTCATATTGGAAGCAATGTGATTGTTGCTGCTGGCGCTATTGTTACAAAAAGTGTACCTGACAACAGTGTTGTTGCTGGAGTGCCTGCTAAAGTAATAGAGAGCATTGAAAAATATGTAGAGAAGAATAAAGATAGAATTGTATTGACTAAAGGTATGAACGAAATGGATAAACAAAGAACAATTCTCAAAAGTGAGTAAGAACAATGAGATTAAATTTAATGTTGAGAGAATTCGGATTATTAGTAAATTTGATTGCTTCAATGATGCTATGCATGTTTAACATCATGCCCGCAAATGCGTGTGCTGTATACGCATTATTGACATCGATATTAGTGATCTGGAACTCAATTAAAATAGATAATAGCAGGATTACTTATTCTACCGCTCTGATGCTATATACAATTGCTACACAGTTCGGCTTAGTGATTCCATATTTATTTTTTGGAAGAGATACATTTCCTGAGTATGCCGATTGGACACTTAGCTTTATGGAGAGCAGTTATCTTCCAAAAGCGATTCTGCTCGGAATAATAGCCGTTACCAGTATGAATATCGGAGCTTTGGCTGCTAGAAAAAAGTATGTAGCAACTGATGAGATGAGAGAGTATCTTCAAGAAGATATAGTATTTGGAAACAGGATGTATGTCGCAAGCCTCATTCTGCTTTCTATTGTTTTGCTTTTTTTTACGTACAACATATTACGCGGTGGAATGAGCTTAGTTTCGACGTATGACGTATTCAGAAGGAGCTCTGTATATAATAGTAGTATATACAGCTATATCCTGATTGTCTTTTATGTTGGAACGCTATATTTGGCTTCTGCAGGATCTATCAAATCCCATAAAGCTGGATGGACTTTATGGATGATTATAGTTCTTGTGTTTGCATTAAATGGCAACAAAGGTGAATTTATGTATGCGCTTTTAGCCGTGATTGGCATGAAAGGTGTTGAGGGGCAGAAGATTAATAGAAAACTAATGCTTCTTATTGCATTAGCGTTAATTGTAATTATACCAGGAATTACATCTCTTAGAAATATTGGCATTCTTGGTAATATGCGCAATGCACGGATTAATATTTTTAGCGCCTTTGGAGAGATGGGCATGCAGATACGCATGTCTGTGAATACTATTAGAGATCTGGTAAATGGGCGATATGGATATCTTTGGGGTGAATCGTACTGGCGGCCTGTTTTTAATATTCTTACGCCAGTAATGGTAAAACATACACAAGCAACCGCGGCAGTTCGTGCATTGTATCCGGGAAATGGTTATTCTCAGGTGATTGAAAGCTATCTAAACTTCAATATTATAGGAGTTGTTGCTTTTTACTTATTCGTTGGTTATCTAATTGGAAAATATGAAGTAAAAGCGACAGACAAAGGAAAACTTGCATATCTCGGAACAATCGTGTGTATTTTGATTAACGCGACAAGGAATTATTTTGCATTTGTACCAGGGCATATTCTACTAATTACGATTATTTATTTGCTTGTTAAAGGAGTAAAATTTTCAAAACGATAGGTGAGGGTGATGTCTAGATGCCGAGTTCAAAACGTGAAGAATGGATAGATATTCTACGTGGTCTAGCAGTATTTATGGTGATACTAGGTCACTTGTATAAAGGCTATCCGTACCACCTGATTGCTAACCCCATTAAAATGCCTGTTTTTTATTTTATAGCAGGATATGTGGCATCAATGAATAAACCAATATGGCAGATTATAAGTAATCGTGGTAAAGGATTGTTTATACCAATGATTATATTTTCGCTTTTTCCAGTCCGGGTACTATACTATCTGATTATGGTAAAAAACGTAGATGTGGCGAGAGCGTATATAATGGGATTTGTTGATGGATCTATCAACTGGTTTATTTATAGTTTTTTTGTGTCATCAGTACTTTTTGTGTGTTTATATAAACTTGTAAGAGGAAATACTCTCGCATTTGCAATTGCTAGCATGATATGTTTCGCAATAGGAATATTAACTAGAGATGTTGCTGCTATGAATATATGGTCAATGAATACTGCATTGACAAGTATTTTATTTATGTTCGTGGGACTTGAGTTTAGAATACAACAATGGAAAAATCTTAGTAATAGATGGGCAGTGATTGCTTGTACGGTACTGTATTGCTTGCTTTTGGGCGTGAGCGTTATTTTCTATAAAGGTGAGAAAATTAATTATCATCATTGTTCTTATTATAGCTTGCCTATATGCATTGCTATGATTATGTCAGGCTTTGTGTTCCTTAGATATAGTTTCATCAAATTGTGCGAAAACTGGAAGGGAGAGACAAAAAAATTTTTCATAAGCTTCGGTCAGAACACAATTGTTATCTACCTTGCTTCTTCGACTTTTAATGCCCTTGTTATAAGCGGATTTAAAAGGTTTCTTGGCACTGACTCTCCTAATTTCTATGTCTGTTTTGTGGGGGCAATAATTAGCTGTATGTTGGGATATATACTTTCTATTTTTTGTCGAAAATATTTTCCGCTTTTATTAGGCATTCAGAGAAAAGATTAAGATAGGGACTAAATGGAGATTAGTTCAATAGTACAATAGCGTTCATAGAAGATTTAATGGATTTTTTGAAAATACAACAAGATGATCATACGTAAGCATTCTGGTAAATGCACATGAGAGGGTCCTTGAAAATGAGCTTTAAGATTCGATTGAGAAACATTACTAGAAAGGTGTTAATGTTTTTCTATGCCAACACAAAAGTGAATAAGGGAAAGTCCGCATTTTTTATTTCTTTCTCAGGAAAACAATATTCAGATAGTCCGAGGGCTATTTCAGAAGTATTACATGAGATGAAACCAGATGTTAGCATAATTTGGCTTGGGGGAGAAGAAGTAAAAAAGGTAGCTCCTAGTTATGTAAAAGTGGTCAATACATCTTCGATTGCTGCAATAAAAGCGATGGCACGTGCTGATGTATGGGTGGCCAATACGAGTATTTCAGAAAGCGCTTATAAACACGGCCGAGTGTTTTATGTTCAGACATTCCATGGTGATCGTGGATTTAAGAGATGTGGATATGATGCGGCTAAAGCTATGGGGGATAAATACGATAAGTCAATAATTCACCATAACGAAAATGAAATCTGTGACATTTACATGGTTGGTTCACGGTATGGCAAAGAACTTGCGATAAAAGCTTTTGATTATCATGGACGCTTTACAGAATATGGAATACCACGTAACGATAGGCTAATGAACTTGAATGTGAATAAAGAATATGCCGATGAAATAAGGGCAGAGTTGGGGTTGAGTAAAGATACTAAAATACTTCTATACGCACCCACATTCAGAGATAATCAAAGAGATAAACAGGAGATAAACGTTGATTTGATAGCAGCGATAGACATACTTTCTAAAAATGGTGAAAAATGGATATGTCTTCAGCGAGGACATTCTGCAACAAAAGAACTCCATTTTGCTAAGAAGGATGATCGTATTCTTGATGTATCACTGTATAAGGACATGGCTGATCTCTTACTTATATCTGATATGCTGATAACCGATTACTCATCATCTGCCCCGGAATTTGTGCTAACAAATAAACCTGTTGTATTGGCACAATTTGATTTGGACGACTATATCGCTAATTCCCGCGCTCTTGCTTTTAATCCTATTGATACGGGATTTTTAGTAGCTAAAAATCAAGATGAATTAAATGAAATACTTGCCAATATAAATAGTTTTGACCATAAACAGATAAGAGAAAAAGTGGACAGTTTCTATGGGACTAATGAGAGTGGCGAAGCTACGGTTAGAATTTGTTATGAATTAGTTTCGTGGCTAAATAATTCGAGGTGAACTAATGAAAGCGGTAGTGATAGGCGGAAGTAATGGTATAGGTCTTGCAATAACTAGTTGTCTGATTAAAAAGGGTTATCATGTTATAATTCTTGATCGACATGGACCAGAGACAGGGGTGCTTACGGAAGGAATGCACTCCCATCAACATCTAGATCTTCTTGATCTAGATGAGGAACTTATTGCATCTTACGCAGGGAATCCAGATATTAATCTACTCATGATTACTGCCGGTTTTGGTCGTGTGGCAGATTTTGAGTTTTTCCATCCTGCAGAGATTAAGAAGATGATGATGGTCAATGCTACAGCAACTATTCAGATTCTTAGGATTTTCTATGATCGAATCAAAGGCATTAATCCGTTCTACTGCGGTGTAATGGGATCAATCTCCGGCCTAATGACATCACCTTCGGCTGCTGTATATGCTGCTTCGAAAGCAGCTATATGTCGTTGCATTGAGAGTGTGAACATCGAACTTGAGGTAACGGGAACGGAGAACAGAATTCTAAACGTTTCCCCCGCATCCTTTAAAGGTTCCCGTTTTTATGGTGGACGGAATCAGTTAGATCTCTTAGAAGAATTGGCCGATGCTATCATTGCGCATATTTTTAATCGGGATACCCTCTTTATTCCTCAGTATAATGAAACCTTCAAGGCTGTTTTGGAAAGATATCACAAAGATCCTCATGAATACGGTCTCTACAGTTACCAGTACAAAAAGGAATCAGGACGATTAGACAATAATCGGCGTGTAAAAATCGGCTATCTGTCTGGGACGTTTGATCTCTTTCATGTAGGCCATTTAAATCTTCTGCGCAGGGCAAAGCAGCAGTGCGACTATCTGATTGTAGGTGTGCATGATTCTGGGGCGTGGAAAGGCAAAGAGACCTTTATTCCATTTGAGGAACGGATGCAGATCGTAGGTGCTTGCAAATATGTTGATAAGGTAGTCCAGTCTTGTCGTGAAGACTCCGATGCCTGGGATTTGTGGCATTATGATCGATTGTTTGTAGGCTCTGATTACAAGGGTACGGAACGTTTCAATCGATATGAAGATTATTTCAAGGATAAAGGTGTGGAGATAGTTTATTTCCCGTATACGCAGAGTACCAGCAGTACACAAATTCGTAAGACGATAATGATAAAAACAAAGGATATAAAGATAGAGGAGAGCAAATAGTTGGGAGAATTCATAGATGGTTACGCTGAATACACCCTTTGATCCATCCTTTTTCAATGAAGAAGAGCGTTGTGGATTTTTCGTTACGAGGCAACGTAAAGAACTGTGGGCAGTGGAATTAGACTTACTCGCACAATTTGATAAGTTTTGTAAAGAGTATGATTTGACTTATTGTGTTGGTGCTGGGACATTGCTTGGGACAATTCGGCATAAAGGTTTTATCCCGTGGGATGATGATATTGACCTCTATATGCCAAGGAAAGACTATGATCGTCTAATGCTGTTAGCAGGAGAATTCCAAGAACCTTATTTTCTCCAAACATCTTACACCGAAAAAAATATGCTTCGTGGGTATGCACGACTTCGGAATACACTTACTACTGGAGCGTCAGTGGTTGAGCAACATCGTCCAATAAATAAGGGATTGTTTATAGACATTTGCCCACTCGATGGTATATCTGAAGATGAGAATCAGAATCAAAAGCAATTGAAAAAGCATAAATTCTATCGGTGGGTGTTTGGTGTGTATAATGGAACAAGAACACCGAGACCAGGAATGAATTCATTGCAAAGATTCAAGCAAATCATCGCTGGGAAATTTGTTGATATTCTTATTGGCAACAAAGGTAAATTCTTCAAGACCTTTGAAGCTAATTTAAAAAAATATTCTGTTCCTGGTACAAAATTATGGGGTAATAGAACACTTGTATTTGAGTGTCCTAAATCAAGGAGGCCGCTCGAAGATTATACTGATCTAATTACTATGCCATTTGAGTTCATAGAAGTACCTGTGCCTCGCAATTATGATTCCATGCTTCGTCAGCAGTATGGTGATTATATGAAAATACCGGAGAATAAAAATGGTAGCATGCATGGAGAACTGATTATTTCAACAAATTATGCATACGACGATCCAAGGAGGATTCAAGAACAATGATTTTCGCAGCTGTATTGGCAGGTGGTATAGGAAAGCGAATTGAAAGACATTCCATCCCGAAGCAGTTTATTTCAATCGGCGGAACACCGATCATTATTCTCACCTTGCGTGAATTTCTGAAAAACGACCGCTTTGAGAAAATCTATATTGCCATTCACAAGGATTGGAAAGATTATCTGAAAGAATTACTGACCACTTCATTTGCTGATGAAGAACTGGGCCGTGTTGTGCTTGTTGATGGTGGCAAAGAGCGCCTGGATTCTTTCACTAACGTTATGGATGCGGCTATTGATTCTTATGGCCTTCATGAGGAGGACATACTTATCTGCCATGATTCTGTCCGTCCATTTGTGACCCAACAAATGATCAACGATTGCATTGATTCAACGTTGGAGGACAATTTCGCCCTGACAGTGGTGCCTACTACAGATACCATTCATGTTGCCCATGACGATAAGTTTATAGAAGGTACTTTTGATCGTAATGGTCTGTATAACGGCCAAAATCCATCTGGCTTTAATATCGCCCTTCTAAAAAAGGCAGTTGACAGTTTCACAGAGGATATCAAGGCTACTGTTACAGGGACAACACAGCTGATTCTTAAGCTTGGGTATAAGATCCGCATCGTCAAAGGTCATACCAGTAACTTCAAGATCACGACAGATAACGATCTTGATGTAGCAGATCGTATTGTCCGTTCTCGTCCTAAGACCCGGAAGATTGAACTGGTCGATGTTACACTCCGTGACGGGGGAATTGTTATCAACTTTGATTACGGTATGGAGCGTATGCAGAAGATCAAATCTACACTGGAGGCATCTGGCGTAGAGTATATTGAAACCGGCTATATTGACGAGAAGAAGGGCAGTCCAGAAGGACGCACATGCTTCGATAATGAGGTGTCGATTGAAAAGACACTTCTAAGTACCGGAAAGAAGCCTGGTGTGACATACTTTGCCATGATCGACTATGGCACCTTTGATGTGAATAAACTACAGCCGAGAAGTGCAAATGGCGTGGACGGTATCAGACTTGCTTTCCACAAGGAAAATTGGGAGGCTTCCATCGAATGGGGCAAGATCATCATGTCCAAGGGCTATGATCTTTACATTCAGCCTATGGTCAGCATGCGTTACACCGATGAGGAGTACAAGCATCTGATCCAAGTCTGCAATACCGAACTAGCGGGTGCTGCTGGATTCTATGTAGTTGATAGCTTTGGTCAGATGGATAACATGGCGCTAATCCGCAAGCTGGAAATTGCCGATCAATATGTCAGTATGTCTATGAAACTCGGATTCCATGCCCACAACAATCGTCAGATGGCGTATTCCAATGCCCTTGCCTTTGTAGAGTTCAATTCAAGGCATGATATGATGCTGGACGCAAGTATCATGGGTATGGGCAAAGGTGCTGGTAATTTGTGTACGGAACTGATTGAAGCAACTCTGATCAACGAAGGAAAGAACTACAATTCCAATGTGATTTACGATGCGATATCTGAATACTTCGCAGATCAACAGAAAAAGACGCCTTGGGGCTATAGCCTGGATTATTATCTGTCTTCGCTTTATTCTTGCACACCTAGTTATATTAAGATCTTTACGTCAGATTACCGCGTAACGACGGATGTTCTCGTTGATCTGCTAAAGAACATGCCGGATGAAAAGCGAGCTGCGTGTGACAGAAAGTTTGCGGCTGAGTATTTGAAAGGGTATTTTGAATGAGAAAGTTGCTGGAAAAGAGGAACGCTATCTATGGAGCATGTGCTATCTGGATCATGCTGTTTCATACCTTCCGTAGAATCGGAATGCCATATATCCCTGTGCTGACGAATATCGTTGGTATTGGAAATATGGCTGTGGATGTGTTTTTCTTCTTTTCCGGACTGTGCCTTAGCTTGTCAGCAGAGAAACATGATTACCAAAGAGAGGGATGGCGAGAGTATTATAAGCGAAGATTGAAGAGAGTTCTTGTGCCATATCTCATCATTTGTATCCCCTATTACCTGTGGGCAGCTATATTTGAGAACAGAGGCGGCATCGTTAAGAAGGTGGTTTTATTCTTTGCCAATTTATCTTCTGCTTCATTCTGGCTAAGAGGAACCCAGACCACCTGGTATGTCTTCGCAATTCTGCTGTTTTATATTCTGTTTCCTGTAATCTACGGCTTTGTTAAGCGAAATCATGAAGGAAAAACATTTGCGTTGCTTTTGGGAATGGGGCTCTTTGCTGTGCTCTCGGCTTATATTCCAGTCCTCAATAATAGCGTCATTGTCTGGGCGCGCCTCCCGATCTTCACGATTGGTGTTTTGACGGGAACAAGCCCAAATAGAAAAGAGTATCCCAAAGCGAACTGTATGATTCTGTCAGCTGTTATCGTTATGCTTTTAGGCTGGGTGACTTCCATGAGTGAAATTTCAGAAACGCTCACTATTCCATCTGTCTATCGGCTGCTTTTATATCTTCCGATGACACTTTCTCTACTATACATCCTCTCAAATACGGGAGAACATCCAGTGAAACTTCTCACTTGGATTGGCAATATTTCCTTGGAAGTGTACCTCATACATATCACCTTGTTGCATCCACTGAAGTATTATGGAATCATAAAAATAGTTGGGTATGGGTTGTATCTGCTTCTGCCTGTTGCAACGCTGATAATAGCCTGGATGATAAGTAAACTGGAAAAGTTGATACTAAAAAATGGAGTCTGATCATGAAAGCGTATAGCATTTTTGATGATTTTACAAAAGAAGCGCAAGATATACTACAATTGGCCGGTGTGAAAGTTACAATCCATCCCTTCGGAGTCCCGCGTCCAGATCAATCTGCCATGAAAATGATCCTTGAAGAATACGATTGTGTGATAATTGGAACAAGTCAAAAAATGACAGAAGAAATGTTTGAAAATATCACGGCTCCCCGGATTATTGCAACAGCCTCGGTAGGATTAGATCATATTTGTGTTCCAGAAGAAAAAAGAGGATTGGTAACGATCATCAACTCGCCAGAAGCCAACACGCAATCCGTTGCAGAATACAATGTTGGTGCCATGCTGATGGCGCGGAAGCGCTACATGGAGGGAAATGGACTGTATTCTCAGGGAATGGACAACAAAAAGCTGATACGTAAACCGGAGGATATTCACGGTACCACTATTGGGTTTGTTGGTGCTGGCAGAATCTCTACGAAAACAATGGAGTTGTTGCGTCCATTTGGCGTTTCCTATCTTTGCTATACGCACGATGTTGCAAAACGAAAAGGTCTGGTGGATGCGTTTGGTGTGCAATTCGTCTCACTGAAAGAATTGGTACAGAGTTCCGATATTATTTCAGTTAATGTTCCCAGTAACGTGTCTACGTACCATTTGATCAGCGATGAAATCATATCCTTTATGAAAGAAGACTGTATTTTCATTAGTATATCACGGGAACAAGTGGTTGATTTGAACGCGATGTATGAAAAAGCAACAAAGAATCCGAATTTCTATTGCATTTTGGATTTGGATGTCCTGCCTGAATGGGCGGGGAAAAACAATAATCGTAACATTATAATGACGCCACACATAGCGGGGGGCACGATCGAGACAAGAAAACGAATGTTTAGAGAAGTGAGCCGAAGGATTAGTGACTTCGTTGATGGGGAGAATACCTTATGAAACAATACTTGATTCGCGGAGGTGCAGATCCGCTGTGCGAGTATACGCCCATGGATGTTATTGCAACAAATTATATCGGCGGTAATTCGGGAAACTTGCTTTTTTTGTATGGAGTAATCAATGCCCTTACGACAAATGACTCTGTTTGCATACCAACTTACTATAAGCAGAATTGGACAGATAAAGAAATTGATGAGATCAATGAAGAATACAGCGCATTTGTTTTACCCTTGGCAGATGCATTCAGACAGGATTTTGTTCCAAGCCTCCGCATGTATACAGAATTATTAAAAAAAATCAAGATTCCCTGCATCGTAATAGGTGTCGGGTTAAGGGATAAATATGAGCCGGAGCTCAAACAAAAAAAGCCATTTGATGAAGATGTGAAATGCTTTGTAAAAGAAGTTCTGAATCATTCTGCTCAGATTGGACTGCGTGGAGAGTTTACAGCAGAGTATTTAAAACGACTTGGCTTTTTACAGGACTCAGATTATACAGTCATTGGTTGCCCTTCCCTATATATGCACGGCTCCCATCCAAAGATAAAATCGGCGTCATGTCATACAATAGGGGTTAATTTAAACGCAATCGCGCCAGAGTATATAAAAGAGTATTATATAGAGCTGCTAAAAAAGAATAATAACATCCATATAATACAGCAAAGAAGAGTTGAGTTTATTGATTGGTACTATGGCATCTCGAAAGACTTGAGCTCATATAGCAAAGAATTTCCAAAGGATAATGTGTTTGAAAGATTTGATTATAATAAAATGAAAAAAGAAGGTAGAGTTCATTTCTTTTTGAATCTACCTTCATGGTTCAAGTTTTCAGATTCCCTTGGAGTATTTGTTGGATGCCGTTTTCATGGAATAGCGGCAGCATTACTTTCAGGTGTTCCATCGATCATTACTCCGATTGACTCAAGAACACGAGAATTGGCTCTTCATCATCATATCCCTCAGATAAAAGAAGAGGATGTGAAAAAAAAGATACCATTCATGGATGTGGTGGAATCAATGGATTTCTCTCCTTTTTACGAGGCCCATGAAAAAAATATGAATAATTATATTCGTTTCTTGAAGAATAATGGACTTGAAACAATATTCCAGGAGGGGATGGAGTACCCATTTGGGACATCTGTTCTGGAAAAAAAAATAATCTCTAGAAATGATGATCTATTGGAAGGCTATTTATCAAGCGGTATTGTTACAAGGATAAATCGAAAAGCTCAGTATTACAGTTATAAGGCAGGCAAAACAATAAAACGCTGGTAGAAGAGGGTATAGTGATATGTGGATAAAAAGAAAGTATTCCAATTTTATGAGATGGTATAAGAAAATATACTGTCATAAATATAAAGTAAATTTACACGTGGAGAACAAGCTCCCGTTATTTCAGAAAATAAAATATAATCTTTTGGGCTTTACAGATGAAGATTATTATGAATTTAATTTAAAGAATAACGATTACCATAATTACATTAGTTACCAGGAACGATGGAGGCTTGAAAAGCTTGACGGACAATATGCGATATACCTTGGTGACAAATTGAATTTTGAGAGGTTGTTCGGGCGATATGTTAATGTTCCTCATATTTTTTGCTGGATAAAGAACAAGCAGTTCTATGATCTTGAAAGTGGGGCCTGCATTGATGCAATCGAATTGATGAAAAATAATAAAAAGATTATCGCGAAACCGGCGAGAAGTGCTGGAGGTGGTATCGGCGTCTCCTTATTGGAATATAAAAATGGTAAGCTTTATATAAATGATAATGAAAAAAAAGAAGATGAATTCATCAGAATGCTTTCAAACAGTGATGATTATATTCTTGTACAGTACGTTAACTCGGGTTCTTATGCAAAAAAGGTATTTGATAAAACTACAAATACATTGAGACTTGTTTCTACCATTGATGATAAGGGAAATGTTGATTTCGTTTTAGCTTTTCATCGTTTCGGTTGTGTTGAAAGTATTCCTGTAGATAACATCAGCAGCGGCGGCGTGTTTTCTTTGGTTGATCTAGAGACAGGAATGTTGAGCGCAGGACGGAGAATTACAACCGTTGACAAAGAATATGATATACATCCCGATACTGGAGCGGCTATAAAAGGAGTTGTAATTCCAGAATGGCAAAATATTCTTAAAAGTATAGAAAAAGCACATAAATGCTTCCCGTTCTTACCTTTTTTGGCTTGGGATATTGTTGTTGATGATAACAATGATTATTGGATCCTTGAGATCAACAGAGGATGCGATTTGTATGTTCAGATGATCAAACCATTGCGGTATGAAAAAATCGGAAATTATATGAAAGAAAAAGGACTTTTGAATAATTGGTAATATGTATGAAAACGTCAAAGCGTATTCATCGATATGTTCCTATACATGTATAAAACAAGAACGACCTAATATGTGAGGGCTTGAAGATATGCCTGATTAAGAAAAGAATAGTGTTGTTTGACAACATGAATACGTAATGAATTAGTGAATGGAGTCGAAAAGCGTGGCGAAGAAAAAATCAAGGATAAAATATTCAGCTATCAATATAGCGACGAGCTTCGGTGGGCAATTACTGTCAACTGTTCTTAATTTCGTTGTTAGGACAGTTTTTATACAAACATTGGGAAAATCATATCTTGGAATAAATGGCTTGTTTTCAAACATTCTTACCATGCTTTCTCTAACAGAGCTTGGCTTAGATACAGCGATTAATTTCAAGTTGTATAAACCACTAGCTGAAGGCGATGAGAAGCGAGTTCGCGTTCTCATGAAATTTTATAAACAAGCTTATCGTGTCATAGGAGTTGTTATTTTTATCCTTGGGCTCTTCATGATCCCACTGCTTCCTTTTTTAATTAAGGATTATGAATCGCTCAAAGTCTTGGGGATTAACGCAGTTCTGATTTTCTTGCTGCATGTACTTCGGTCAGTTTCCTCATATCTTTTCTTCGCATACAGAAGTGCTGTCCTTAAAGCTGATCAACGAAAATACATAACTGATATTGCTGGATTTGGAATCACAATATTAACCAGCCTTGTAAAAATCATTGTACTGTATGTTTGGAAGGATTTTGTACTTTACACCGCCACAGTTATTGTTTTCAACATACTACAGAATCTAGTCAATGCATTCCTTGCAAAACACTTTTATCCGAATGTGTTTGTTAAGGATGAGGATAAAATTACAAAGGAAGAAGTTATTGGACTAATTAAGGATTGTGGAGCATTATTTGTTTTCAAATTGAATGCTGTCGTATTAAAAGTGACGGATAATCTTGTCATTAGTTCGTTTATCGGTATCGCCGCGGTTGGATTGTACTCAAATTATACATTGCTTTATAACACATTAAGAAGCTTATTTAATAAAATGTTTTCTTCGATCAAAGCTAGCGTTGGCAATTTGTTTGTTACAGAAACAATTGATCGTAGATACCAATTTTTTCAAAGCATGAATTACTTGTCTATTATATTATTTGGTACAGCTGGAGTGGGTATTGCAGTTTGTTCGAATGAGTTGATTCTTGCATGGATCGGAGATGAATATATTATACCACAACCATTTTCAATTCTGATTGGAATAGAGATTCTGTTCTATGGACTTAAGCTTAATCTGAATCAAATTCGCAATGTCAGTGGCGTTTTTCGCCAAATGTGGTTCCGACCAGTATTGGGAGTTATTATAAATATAATTGTTTCTATTTCTCTGGTTTTTATATGTGGGATCTACGGGGTAATCATAGGAACTATAGTTGCTGATGTTATTTCAAATTTTATGGTCGATCCACGAGTTATATACAAGTATTCCTTTAATGATTATAGACCGGTTTCAGAGTATTATAAAAAAAATATTACTTATATGTTCATTCTCTGTGTGATCGGTGCAGTTGATTTGTTGATTTGTAATAATCTATTTGTTGGTCATGGGTGGTTATCTGTCATCATCCATGCATCGATAACAGGTATTAGTGTGCCAGGAATTCTCACATTAATCTATTGGAAAACACCTGAGAACGATTATATCATTAGTACAATGAAACGTGTAATTCGCAAAGGCAAAAAAAGAAGAGAACGTCAGTAGAAGAATTGATGTATATTTGTGCACGTTAACTGGTAGTGTTATATGCCCCAATTTGTCTCTTCAAAGCCCTATAAGCGGCTATTCAGTATAGGGCGAGAATTATGATATCAAGTCATAGAAACGCTTGATAAGAGTGAAACGATATCCAACAATATTTAAATGCCGTGGCTTTTTAAGATTGATTATGTTCTTCATAATACAATCCGAAATAGTTTGCATACATAAAAAGGCGACGGAGTAGAGCATCAGCTGTGACGGTAGAGGCTACAAAAACAGTTTTTATTCTTGGCTAATATTTATTTACTAAAAGACCGGCATAACAGTTCCACCTAGATAACGCAAGTTACGGGAGAATGAATAACATGGAATATCAGAATCTGATTGGAAATATGGAACGCGAAGTCATCTGTGATTATGAAGTTCCTGAAAAAATGAAAAAAGTTTGGAATGTTGAACTTAACAACCTTGCCGAATTTCAAAGAATAGGTTAGAAAAGTTCAATAGGTTAGAAAAGTTCGAAGTCCGGGCTCAAAGAAATGGAGCCTGATATGATCTTC
>ODAI014580985.1_pt1 | contig 14844 bp, 12 predicted proteins | sample 1539321 | NCBI WGS metagenome assembly ODAI01 (sample SAMN02144231, study PRJEB22623) | gut metagenome | biome: sheep rumen | host: Ovis aries | place: New Zealand
CGAGGTTGATAAGATCGTCAACACCTTCCTCAATAAAGAAGCCATCGACGATTTCTCTGTAGCTGTGACATACGACGAAATTAAGGAGAAGAACTATAGCCTGTCTGCTGGTCAGTATTTCGATATCAAAATTGAGTATGTAGATATTACCGAGGAAGAGTTCAGCAACCGTATAGCCAACTACAAACAAACGCTGACTAAGCAGTTTGTCGAGAGCCGTCGATTGGAAGAGGAAATCATGAAGCAACTGGATAATCTATATTTGGCTAATAATTATAAGACTATTTGAAGAATGCAGCGATGAACAATAAAATATCTCCAAGGTATCAAATGAGTATCATTCAAAATATCAATGATCGCTTATTTGAACTTTACAAAAGCTATGATGATGTTGAGAATTATATAGAAAAGTGGCATGAAGTATATGACACTTTTGGGGATAATGAAAACTTTTCAATTATCTTCAAAGACTATGAACGAAAAAAGATAGACGTAAAGAAAACATTGCATAATGTTGATGGAGAGACTTTGTTAAAAATGGCGATTGACCTTGGGATTGAGACTCCTGATTATATACCGTGCATACCAACATTTAAGAATGAATTAAAGTCAAGTTTTGAAATCGCAAGTCAAACATTTGATAAGGCTTTCAAAAACGTAGAAGAAGACCCAAGCCTTGCTATAGGGTTGGCAAATTCTGCATTGGAGAGTATAATTAAGGAGGTACTTAAAGACCAAAGAATCAGCATTCAATGGAATGAAAAAGACACGCTATCCTCTTTAATTAACTCTATTTGTAAAGCTTTTCAATTAAACACAGACAGTTCATGCCCTACAGAAATACGGACGATGGCAAGTTCATTGATAAAATGTAGCAGGGCTATAGAGGATTTGCGCAGTGACAAAACTATTCTTCATGGTAAGATGGATGGCAATTATATTGTTAAAGATTCCATATATGCTTATTTTGTAGTTAACGCTGTTACTACGATAGGTCTATTCCTCCTTAATTTTTATAAAATGAAATATCCTTTAGTGGCAAATAATGCATCTCCTGTATGGGATGAAGATAATTTGCCTTTTTAAATGATAACAAAATTATGAATTTAACAAGATATAAACTCTCTGATGTTGCTAAAGTCGAGATTAGTAGCGTTGATAAAAAGACCAAAGATGGAGAAACACCTGTAAAGTTATGTAACTTTACTGACGTGTATCATAACTGGGCTATAACATCGAATATGACAGATACTTTTATGGAAGCATCAGCAAACTCAAATGAGATCGAAAAGTTCACTATCAAAAAAGGGCAAGTAGCTTTTACTAAGGATAGTGAGACAAGGGATGACATAGGTATTCCGACCTATATAGCAGATGATTTTGACGGTGTACTTTTGGGCTATCACTGCGCCCTCATTACCCCTGATGAGACAAAACTTTGTGGCAAATACCTTAATGCGTTCATGCACTCTGCCTATATACAGAAATACTTTGAGCTAAATGCTACTGGTAGCGGCATGAGATATACGCTTTCTCTTGATACGCTTGAAAGTATGCCGCTATTGCTGCCGTCATTAGAGGAACAGGAGCGCATTGGTGAAATTTTCTCTGCCATTGACAAAAAGATTTCTATCAACCATGCGATAAATCAGAATTTAGCGACGCCTGACCGTTCATCAGGAGCGGAAGCAGTTCGTCGAGCTGCTTAGTTAAGTTTTCTATCTCTATTGCATTTTCAATAATACTATGATAGATTGGTGATACCGTCAAATAGTATTTGTCAAGAATGCCTGTTGGAGGTATGATTATCCATGTTGATTCTACTGTTTCCTTGTTTATGTGTGGCTGTTGAGCCCCTGTCCTTAATGTCATATAACGAGGAATCTCTCTGTTAATCAAAGGGTATAGGTATTCTTTACGCAAATGTTCAGTTTCTTTGATTGCCACTACAGACTGGTTTATACACGCATCGATAGCCAGAATACTGGGGCGAAGGTGTCGAGTTATAGACAGAGTAACGCTTCCTTTGGGGGCATAGGCTGTCGCTGATGAGTTAAGCCCTTCTTCAGTAATGTTTTTTTCTGATTTAAGAATGGGAAATTCTGCCACTTCACCAGAATTAAGCCAAGAATAAGGACCACCCCAGAATAATTCGTTCCCTGTATCTGGCGTGCCTCCGAGTAAGATTTCGCAAGTTTTACCTAATTCTTTGGCTTCCCAATTGGAAGGGATGTTACGTCGGAGAGTGTCGCTATATACCATAGCACCACCACTTGATTTGTACGGTTTTCCCTCCTCATTTGGGAAGTCAAACTGCACAAACCAGTAGTCGTAAAGCTGCTTGGCGAGTGCCTCTAAATTCTGATTTATCTGCTCGTTAAGGTGTAATTTTTTATTTATGTCTAATATGAACTTGCCAATGCTTTCTTCAGAAATAGAAAGTGTTGGCATTTCGTATCTCATGATTTGCTCTTTATCACCACGGGGCATCTTGCTTCCTTTTGTTCCTTGCATTACATAATCAAAGAAAGTGTCTTGAAGCAGTGCTGCAAACAGATACTCCGAAGAATGTCCTTCTTTTGCACGAAAAACAAGAACATCAGAGGATGCGCCACCCTCCATGTCTGCATACCATATCTTTTTAAGGTATGGACGGATATTAGCGATGAGAACATCTCCAGGCTTATAGTGAATTAGGCTACATGGCTGTGGGGGCAGATTGGTTGCAATCTCACGTCCCCGTTTATTCTGCAATATACAGTCGGTAGTAACATATTCTTCTAATGAAATGTTACTACTGTTGATTTTATCTTTTACATATATAGCTATATCTGATAATCTCATGTTATTTCCCATTCTTTAATCTGAAAAACTCCTTTTGCTGTTCTATCTCACGTCGCAGTTCCTCTTGCGTCGGCATATAGGTGAGATATTTGGCTGCAAAAAGCTGGTCATTGTTGTTGAGGATAGAATAATGTGCCACGTCCTCGTCGGTATCGGAACAGAGCAGTATGCCTATGGTGGGATTATGTCCTTCGGGGCGTACCAAATCATCGTACATTTTGACGTACATATCCATCTGACCTACATCTTGATAACGTAGTTTGGTGGTCTTCAGGTCAATGAGGACGAAGCATTGAAGGTGGTAATTATAGAACACCAAATCGATATAGTAGTCCTCCTTCTCCGTATGGATATGCTTCTGTCGATCAACGAAAGCAAACCCCTTTCCTAACTCCATCAAGAAGGAAATCAGGTGGTCGATAATGCTTTGTTCCAAATCGCTTTCAGAATAGTTGGTATTGTTTTTGAATCCCAAAAATTCTGCTATAACAGGGTTCTTCAGATACTCAAGTTTATCCTGCAAGGGTTTCGTTAACTGCACCATCTCGTCATGTACGATGGCTTTATCTTGCGATTGTAGCAAGCGATGGTAGTACTGCGAAGACACATTGCGTTGTAGGGTGCGAGTGCTCCACATTTCTTTTGCTGCTTCATTTTCATACCACACACGACCTTCGGCTGTTGGCTCTTGAAGGATGATGCGATAGTGAGTCCAAGAAAGGCGGATTGGAGATGGTGAACGTACAGCGTTCAAAATCTCCAAAGGAGCAGCATATTGTGGTGTAGTGTCAGATTTTCCACTCACTGCGTAGAAAATGCTGCCAAGCTCATCCTTCTCAGATTCTCTACTCACTGCGTAGAAAATGTTTCTGAAACTATTGTAGAAGGAGACAAAGTGGTACAAGTTGGCAGGCTTGAAGCCTTCTCCGTATCGTTGTGTCAATGACTTGGAAAGTTCCTTTATCACTTGTTTCCCATATTCAGCCCGTTTGTCTTTCAAGACTTCGTGCTGAATACGAAGCCCGAGAAGCCAGTTGCGCTTGACAAGAGTCTCATCAACCTGTTTATACGCATAGCGTTTGGCACTGTCAATAATTGCACAAGCATCTTGATACAGGTTGTTGCTGCCAGCCGCCTGTATGAAGTCTTCAGTTGGTATGATATTATTATCGTTCATTTGCGCTCTATTTGAGCGCAAAGGTACTAAAAAATCGGCACATGCCGGTAGCTTTAGATCATCCAAGATACTTTTTGTGAGCCATTTTAACGTTATTTTGATTCACAATGGCATATTGAAGTGTCGTATCGATGCGCACATGACCTAACAAGCGCTGCACTTGTTCGATGGGCATCCCTTTGTCAATAGCCATCGTCGCAAGCGTTCTACGGAACTTGTGCGGATGCACTTTCGGCATATCAAGCAATTTGCCCAAAGTCCTGATTCTGACCTCTACGCCGCTAATTGTCAGACGACTGTAAGGCGAAGATAGGGAAACAAAAAGAGCAGGGTTTTCATCCTTCCTTGATTGAAGGTATTGTTGAAGATGAAGTTTGGTCCTGGCATTGAAGTAAACCTGACGCTCTTTGTTGCCCTTGCCAAACACCACACACTGCCTTTCGTGAAAGTCTATGTCGGCTCGGTTGAGTTTTACCATTTCGCCCACACGGATGCCAGTAGAAGCCAGGAAATCTATCATGGCAAGGTCGCGCTGATTGGTACAACTGTCACGCAGTTGTTCTAACTGTTCGTCGGTTAGCACTTCTTTCACCAGAGAATCTGTTTTCACCTTGTGAATACGGCGCACAGGGCTTTTAGCGATATAGTCTTCATCCTCCAGCCAAGCAAAGAAACTGGAGAAGATACGGCGCATGTTGTCGATGGTTACTTTACTGCTGCCGTTTTCTTCCTGATATGATGACAGGTATTGTCGGATGTCCGATGTAGATATGTGGCACACTGCAACAGCCACCGCCAACAACATCTTTTCGATGGTATGCCTATAGTATGCTAGTGTCTTGTCTGAGCATCCTTCAATCTTCTTGGCAGACAGGAAGCTATCAAGTAGCTCTGTGTTTCCTTCTTGATGATACTCTTGGCTTTCGGGCTTCTCTGTTATCTCCACGTCTTGCAGTTCTTTGAAAAGCACGGCTTTGAGTCGTGCCATCTGTCGGCAGTCCAAGTCACGCTGCATGTCCGCAACTATTGCCTGAATGATGTTTTCTTTCATTGTTTTCTGATTTATAGGGTACACTATAATATAAGAATAACGACGATAAATCAGAATTTAGCGACACTTGACCGTTCATCAGCAACGGCAGGAGTTCGTCGCGCTGCTTAGTCAATGCCAAAATTTCCTCTTGTAGCTTGACCATTTGCTCAAAGACTGGCGATATTCGTTTCTCAAACTCATCTGCAATCTTTTTATCATCGGGTATAGCTATGGTACTTTGCTGTAGATGGTCTTGGGTAATATGTCCCATCGTTGTTTTCCTCGCCTCTGCCATTTTCTTGAAAACATCTACATAGTCTAACAGTTGGTAGTAGTAGAACGATTTCGGGAAACCATTAGCTGAGGTAACTTTGAAGATATGTTGATTAAGCCCACCTTCGCCAAAAGCCCAAAGCATCACTTCCAGTGAAGCAGACCACGAAAATAGAATATCTCCATTGAAGACCTTTACAGCATCAGGGATATTAGGAGTAACTTCTTCCGTATCAGCAGTAAAACCATCACGCATTTCACGTATCTTGATAACAGGAAGAGGCGTTTCTCCATCTTTTGGTCGGAACTTCTGACAAGCCAACCCATTTGTGAATTTGGCAATTTCAAAAAGATTTCCACAATGCCATCCTTCTGGAATGTTACGTTTTAAGACTTCATTCCATACCATCTTGCCGCCACTGCTTTTGTATGGTTTACCTTCTTTATTGGGAAAGTCAAACTGCACAAACCAGTAGTCATATAACTGCTTTGCAAGGGCTTCTAAATTCTGATTTATCGATATATTATACATTCTATAAATATACATAGGCGTAGCGACAATTAGCCACTATGCCTATTATTGATTATACATAGATTGCCGATACAATCCCCTTGATTTTTGAGGTTTTACAACATGCCGTGCCATTTTGGCACAGCGAATAGCCCCAAGTATTATGAAATCAACAAAGGGTGTTGCTCAGAATGATACTCAAAGTGATACTCAAAGTGACACTCAAAGTGACACTCAAGGTGATACTCAAGATGGCACTCAAGATGACACTCAAGATGACACTCAAGATGACACTCAAGATGTTACCCAAGATGTTACCCAAGATGTTACCCAAGGTGTTACTCAAGGTGTTACTCAAGATAAAGAACTTGATGATTGGATAGAGAAACAAATCTGAAACAATCCTCAAATATTAACAGAAGATTTGGCCAAATTGAGTAATCGAAGTTCAAGAACCATAAAACGCTAGCTTGCAAAATGCCACATGCTCGTTATGTCGGTAGTGATAAGAGGTCATTGGGAGGTACTTGGCAAAGAATAAAACCACCGTCGCGATTTGCGACAGTGGTTCCAACGATTTGCGACAACCGAAAAGCACGTTTTGTAAATAAGTGGGACATGTCTCACATATTTGTTTTTTTCCTGTTTCAGACACACCCATCTTGATGTTATATATAAACAAGGTTTCATTCTACATACCCCATCCGGTCTTCTTCTTGGTACCGTCCCAGTTGGAAAGTTCACTGCTGGAACCGCCACCAGCTGTGCTGATACCGCCTCTGCCGCCAGCGGCAAGGGTTAGGGCTTCCATCATGGTTCGTGAGATGGTCATGTCTTGGCTGAACATCTCTGTCCAATGGCGAGTGAGGTCCTGCTTATAGCTGGAAGTCTCCGACCAATCCACTTCGTCCAACAAACTTTGTGTTGCTTGCAGTCGAGCTGCGTTATCAGTGACATCAAGACCACTCTTGAAAGCTTTGGCAATTATACCCATAGAAATGGCACTGCTCTGCTGCTCTGAGAAATGGACATTCTTCTCATAAGCGGCGAAATGAGCTATCGCTTTGAGCGCATTGTCAATCCACTGGTTGAGTTGACGGGTGAAGTTGCACTTGTTTTGTTGAATGGTCTCCCAGATTTTCTTTATTTCTGGGATGCCCAGCATTTCTTTGATTTGACTTTCTGCCTTGTCTGCCCTTTCTCGTGCCTACGTGATTGGTTGCAGACCATCCCCAACCGTTATGTTCATTTTGGCGACTTCGATTTGGCAGGAATACATATCTTCCTGACGGAATTCTACCCTTATCTTCTCTCCCGTGCTTCCTTTCTGATACCCACTGATATTGAGGATAGACTTCGCATTGGCTCGATGGAGCGTTACAACGCCCAACTGTCCAAATTCCGCCATTTGCATTGTGAGCAACCGGCACTTCAGACTCTTATCAACCTTATCAACACATATCATCGTTGCTATGACCAAGAGGGGTATATCAAGTGAAATGCCATAAACTTGGGGCGTTTAAATTCAGATATGGGATGAGTAAGAGGCATGTGACCACAGAGAGGCGAAGTTATTAAATATGACGAAATTGATGATTTTTTATGAAAAAAGACAAGATACTTGATACACTGTTCGAAATCGTAGACGAGCATGAGATTTATGAGTTTGCTCAGAACTACGCTTATTCAGACGAAAAGTTTGCCGAACAGTTGAAGAAGAAATTTCAAAAGCAGCTGCCTTCTGCTAAAAAGGCTCCGACAAAGGCTGAGATGCTTAAAGCAATTGACCGCTGCTTTGGCCATGAGATGAGCAGGCCATCGTTTGACAGGTATAACAATTGGGAGCCTGATTGGCTGGATTGGGAGTCTGTGGGTAAGGACCTCATGCGGGTGATACGGCAAACACAGATACTTGCTGAAACCGGGCATGCTGAACTTGCCTTGGATGTGGTATTAGCTTTGTTGGACCGTGTCGGCGATGAATATCAAGAGGAGTGGGACTGCGGTAGGGACTACATGGACTGGGGGGATTTGCATATTGACGAGATGACCGATATCATCCGCATGGCATTTGATTCGGGAGAGATTCCCAAAGAGCGGCAACTGAAAGTTTGTGACAAGTTAGAACAAATGGACCGATTGGATGCCTTTGAAGATAGTGACTTTTATACCATCATAGAGGATACGCGCGAGTCGTTGCTGACAGTCGATGAGCGCATCGACATCTATAAATGTCATTTTGAGGAGGCCGTAAGCGACTATGCTAAAGAGTCTGCTGCTGTGGAGTTGTGGGATTATCTCATTGACCACGACAGGAATGCTGAAGCGGTGGCATTCTACACCAAAAACAAGAATATACACCGTCTGCGTACCAAATACATTGACTGGCTCATCGAACACAGCGAATTGTCTGAAGCTTTGTTAGTTCTCGAAGAAGGAATTCAACAAGCCGTAAAGTTATCTGGTCTACAACTCGATTGGGAAGAGCGCAAGTTGGAGGTCTATGAGAAGATGGGTGATAAAGACAATATTGTCAATCAGAATAAAATACTTTTCCTGATAAGCCGAGTCCCGATGAATTATTATAAAAAACTAAGATCGTTGATTAATTCGAAAGAATGGCCTGACGAACTCCGGACACTAATAGGAAAAAGGGATTTTGGGCGGAGCGCCATATCTTATTTGGCCGAAATCTATGCATCGGAAAAATGGTATGACGAGCTTTTCAATCTTATGAGGAAGGCCGATTACGACTTGTTGTCGGGATTAGAACGGTATGCCAAGCATTTCGATACAGACCAACAACAGATTCTTGTCGCTCGGCTGGAACCAGAATTGCGGAGTGTGGCAGATTGTCAAATGGGACGTGAAAAGTATAAAGAACTGGTGGCAAGATTGAAGAGACTCCAAAAGTGTTGTCCTGCAGGCAAACAACTGTCCGACCAACTCGTCAGCGACTTCCGTGTGAAATACAAGAACCGCCCAGCAATGATTGACGAGCTGTCAAAGTATAAATAGAATCCTCGCTGGCCGCATTGCGTGGCACTTGGTGCCACCACCATCATGTAGTCATTCGTCGCATCTTGTCTACCATTTTGTTGTGTCGCAAATATGTCGTAAATTTATGATAACAAACGATATGTGGGGATAAGTATCGATAAGAATCGTTTCTGCTATTATTCTTGTGGTTTGAGTATCACCCAATGACCATCCTTGCGACCACCCTCACGAGTGAGTATATTTTTTTCTTGAAGGGTGGCAAGTTCGCGTTTTATAGTAATTTCAGCAACATTAGCCTTTTGTGCCATCTCATTTATTGTTATAGTATCATCTTCTTGGATTATTTGAACAATAAGTTGCTGTCTTTCAGAAAGTTGTTTTGTCTCATCTTTTGTCTCATTGGATGATACAAAAGAGCCGTTTCCTTGTCTCAGCCCCATTGCCGGCACCGGTAACACCAGTTCCACCTCATCCAATTCTATCTTGTTCTTCAATTCTGGCTCACCCCAATTGGTTTCTTTCCAAGCAGCAATAATCTTGGGGAAGCCGGAACCGATGTTCTCGCCAAAACCCACCATGCGAAGCATATTCTGGATGCGAGGATTACGGGCTTTGGAGTTGCCACCTTCATAGATTTGCTCTATAGGCAGCCTTAGTAATCCAGGGTTACGGAAACATAGACGGTCATCATGCTTCTCTACTCCTCGAAAGATAACACCGCCTTATTCTCAATTAGTTACATAGACGTGTCGCAAATATGTCGCAAATTTTTGATAACAAATGATATGTGGGGATAAGTATCGATAAAAATACTATCCTTACGAAATAGCATCAACGCCCTCGCGAAGAAGGCGGATGACATCGTCGGCAGAGATTTGGGCGAAGATGTCGGCTCCTTGGAGGAGGGCGTCGGCCATAGAGCGTTTGTTCTGGTGCAGACGGATGATCTTCTCCTCGATAGTTCCAGCGGCAATGAGGCGATAGACGGTGACGGGACGTTCCTGGCCAATGCGGTGAGCACGGTCGCTGGCTTGGTCCTCTATGGCAGGATTCCACCACGGGTCGAGGTGGACGACAAAATCGGCAGCAGTCAGGTTGAGGCCCAGTCCGCCGGCTTTCAGGCTGATGAGGAACAGCGGCTCTTCGCCTGTCTGGAATTGGCGCACCAGACGGCTGCGTTCGGGGGCTGTGGTGCTGCCGTCAAGATAGAGATAGGGGATGGCTTGGCTGTCGAGTGCCTCGCGGATGAGCGCTAGGTGGCTGGTGAACTGGCTGAACACGAGGGCACGGTGACCGCTCTGCCGCAATTCTTCCACGAGATGGAGGAAGGCGAGGGTCTTGCTCGAAGGGATTTGCAACTTGTCATTAACAAGCCGTGGATGGCAAGCAGCCTGTCGCAGGCGCGTGATCTCGGCCAATGTCTGCAATGTGCCCTTGGGGCTTTCCACCAAATTGGCAATGGCTTGTTGGCGAAGGTTGTCGTAGAGGGCTTGCTCTTCGGCACTCAACTCAACACGCAAGGTGATTTCCGTCTTCTCCGGCAATTCGTTGAGCACGTCGTCCTTGGTGCGGCGCAGCAGGAAGGGAGATAGCAGACGGCGCAGCAGCCGCTGGCGCTCCAGATTGTGGTCGCGTTCGATAGGCAGGATGAACCTATCGGTGAACTGCTGATAACTACCCAGCAAGTCGGGGTTGGCAAACTGGAACAGGTTCCATATCTCGCTCAGATGGTTCTGCAAAGGCGTGCCGGTCAACATTAGACGGAAGTCGGCCTGCAGTTTCATGGCCGCTTTTGAGGTTTGAGTCTCGCGGTTCTTGATGGCGTGGGCCTCGTCGAGTACAACGGTGCTCCAGATGCGCTGACAAAGCAAATCGCCTTCGGTGACCAGCAGGCCGTAAGTGCTTAGCACCACGTCGCCTGCCTCGGCACCATTCACCAACTGCTGGCGGTCAACTCCCTGTTGGTTGAGGACCTTGACGGTCAAGGCGGGCGCAAACCGACGCAGCTCCTGCTGCCAGTTGTGCAGCAGCGAGGTGGGCATCAGCACCAAGGCGGCCCCGTGGCTGGCTCTCGACTGCATCAGCGTGATGGCCTGCAGCGTCTTGCCCAGTCCCATATCGTCGGCCAGGCAGGCTCCTGCTCCCCAATATGCCAAACGACTCATCCACTTGTATCCCTCCAACTGGTAAGGCCGGAGTTGGGCGTGGATGTTGGCGGGGACGGCAAATGACATCTTGCCCGACTCCTTGATGCGGCCCATCAACTGCCGGAAAGGCTCATCGGCACTTACCTTTACGCCCAGTTCCTCAAGACCTTCCAGTTGGAAACCGTTCATCTTTGACACTTTGGGCTGCTTGCCACGCCCGATGAGCATCTTGTCGATGGCATCCAACTGCCGTCGGAGCTGCTCACTGAGAGCAACATATTCGTCGTTGCCCAAACGGATGAAATTGCCCTCTGCCCCTCGCAGACGCTCCAGTAGTTCGGCCATTTTTATCTTTTCTTTGTCATCGATCCTGAGGTCGCCCTCCATCTCAAACCATTGTCCGGCGGAACTGATTTTCAACCATAACTTGTCTGCAGTGACCATAGGCCTTACCACGCGCATCTTCACCCCTTGCGGCCATTCCACGAAGGCGATGTCTTGAGCAGTTCTTAATGCATCCAGCAATTGCAGGCATTCTGCCGTGTCTATCGACCAGCGATTGTAGTCAGTCTCTTCCGAGGCAAAGGGTTGCATCAGTTTGCGCACTGCTATCAGGTTTTGGCGCTCGGCTTCCAAGTCGCGCTCAGTCTGTACACTTTCCTTGTCAATCTTCGTGCTGACAATCTCCATGCCTCTGCCTGGCTGTTGGTAGGGTGGGTGAGTGCCAAAGGGTTTCACGGCCAATGAGATGCTGAAGAATTGCCTGGCTGGCGACTCTGTGTCAGCACGATTGGTCGTTGACATTGGCGCTATTTGTACAGCGATGAGCGATGAGGCCTCGACGTGTTTCAGGTCTGATGCGTTTTTCAGCAGCGGACTCATCACGGTGAACGTGCTGCTCAGGTTTTGGAGCAGCTGGGTGAGTTGTGGCTTGCTCTCCTTGGGGAATGTTCCCACATCGTTTAGCAGCGTCAGTGTCTGTTTTTGCTTGGCATTGACACGAACCACAGTGACCTGTCTATCACCCGCTACTGCGAGATAAATGCCTGATGAGTCGAGATGGTCCAAGTCGATGTTCGAGCGCACTTCGTAGCCCTTTGCACATGGGCGGACAGTGAGCTGTAGTGGCTCCTCATGGATGTCTATACGCTGATCAGTGTGCTCGTCGAACACATTCGGACAACCAGCCAAGGCTGCCATGACCTCTATGCCTGACAAATCGTAACTAGCTTGTCTATACCAGCTATTGCTATAACACCTAACCATGCGGGCCACCTGCCGGTCCTGTGCCGTCATATATCCGTAGCGGCTGCCCACAAACGACTTCAGGGCAATGTTCCGTCCCTTGCTCCAGGTGATGCCACCATCTTTCGATTTCTGCAGTTTCGGCTGGACGCTATAATAATTCATATTCACGGCATAGACGATGCGTTCAACTTCCTTCGGCGGTGCTTGCTCAGTTTTTGCAACGGCTGGCCGATTCAGCTTCAGCAACTCCGCCATCTTGCGTTCCCATCGTTCCATCCGCTTCACCTTGGGCAACAGCGAGGTGGTGAGACCGGTGCTCTTTTGCAGCCTTTCTGCAGAGTCTTTCAGCTTGTCATAGTCAAAACAGTAGAGCAGGCTCAGGTAGTCGTAACCTTCTTGGATGACGTTGTCGACGGCTGCGATGATTGCAGGTGTCTCATTGTCCAATATCTGATAGTGGTGCAGAAAGAGCGTGGAGAGCCGCCAGCTCATCTTGTCTTTACAGTTCTGAAGAGGATTGTTGTTATAGAAATCTGCAGCGTTGCCGGCGACAAGGTGGTGCAATGCCAGCCTAAGGGGATAGCAACCATCGGAAGCAGCAACTTCGCGGCTCCTCATAAGTGTCTCGGCAGTCTTGCGCAGTCCGTTGCCTACTCTTCCAGTAGGTGGGGAAGCGATGCATAGCCCTAAAGCCAAGCCATAGGCAAAGTTGGTGAGTGCTTCTTCAAATAAGTCGTTGTCTTTCTCCTTGAGCAATGACTGGAGCAATGAGAGAGCTTCACCAGCATTGCTTTCATGTAGTTTCTGCAGGGCAGACAACTTGATGTGGTATTCCCCGTTGGGTGTCATCTTTTCCAAGACGCCTGACAGATTGCCTGTTCTCAAAAACTCCACGTTATACAGATAGGCATCGCGCATCATATTCCGTTCTTGCTCTTCTATGAGTGGATTCTCCAGGAACAGTTGTCTTATGAGTTCAAAGTCGGTGACGGGTTTTAGTTCCATCCAGTAGTGAGCATGTAGTAAGTAGAACAACTTTGTAAGCATGCTGCTGGGCAGGTGGCGGGTGAATGGAAGGAAGTCGGTTCGTTGCACCATACTTTCCAAAATGAGCGTAACCAAGGGTTGCTTCTTTTCGAGTATCGGCCACTGTATCTGTTTCAAGCGTTCCTCGAAAGGCTCGCCATGCATGGCGAGGCAGAAAGCCAGAAGGAAATCGCACATGAAGGGTGTCGACTCCAGGGTTTTGTCCATGCAAGAGTCCAACAGCTCATCCAAATCCTTCGGCTTGACAGTTCGTATCACATCGGCCCATCGCTCAGGGTTGATGCTTATCCTGTAGTAACCGTATCTGCGCGGTTGTTCTCCCTTTACGACTTGTTGTTCAAGCCAGATGCGGGCATTGTTCTCTATGGGTGTGACGCGCAGATGGAATGCCTCATACAGTTTCCTCAACCCAACGTAGTCATACTCCTTCAACGTGCAGGCCATGACTTGCACCACACTGTGTTTCACTACATTATCGCTTATCTTTGTTTCCATGCTGACTGCAAAAAAGTGATTGTTCAAATCAATAAAGTATCCGATTCTTCATCTTGTTCAAAATCGACAAACTTTTATTTGCCTTTCTTTTTGACCATCTATCGGCGTTCTTCTCTACCACCGTCATGAGTATGGATGCCTATGGAAGACTTTTAGCATTCCTCTCAGTTTTTGGGCTATAACGTGATGCTTTTATGGCTTGTAGTCTGAATTATCCGTTGTTCAATGCCGAAAAAACCATTTCACAGAGATTGGCAACTGACTCTCGTCGGGGTATCTTTAGGAATTGTGGGTACAAAGGTACGGTTTTTATTTGAGTAAAAGAAAAACGTAGAGAACAAATGGGCTATAGTTTTGTTCCTCTGGATAGAAATCGATAGGAATCGATAATGAAAACCAAACCCCTTAAAACGGCAAATCCGTGTAACTCGTTGAGCTACACGGATTTGATTTCCGATTGTTATTGTTGGCTATCTGCCTTTACTTCACCTCCTCGAAGTCGGCGTCTTGGATGTTGTCGTCCGATTTGGGCTCTTGCGGACCGGCCTGCTGGCCTCCGAAGCCGGCGCCTTGTCCTCCGAAGCCGGCGCCTTGTCCTGCGCCCGGCTGCGGGCCTGCCTGCTGATACATTTTGGCGCTGGCGGCCTGCATCACCTGGTTGAGGTTGTTGATGGCGTTGTCGATGGCGGTGACGTCGCCGCTCTTGTGAGCGTCTTTGAGCTGCTGCACGGCGGCCTCCACGTTGGCTTTGTCGGCTCCCAGCTTGTCGCCGTTCTCGTTGAGGAAGGTCTCGGTCTGGAAGATCATAGAGTCGGCCTGGTTCATCTTGTCGATGCGCTCGCGCTCGCGCTTGTCGGCCTCTGCGTTGCGCTCGGCCTCAGCCTTCATGCGGTCGATTTCCTCCTTGGAGAGGCCGGAAGAGGCTTCGATGCGGATGGCCTGCTCCTTGCCGGTGGCCTTGTCTTTGGCAGATACCTTGAGGATGCCGTTGGCGTCGATGTCGAAGGTCACCTCAATCTGCGGGATGCCTCTGCGTGCGGGAGCGATGCCGGTGAGGTTGAACTGTCCG
>ODAI010473703.1_pt1 | contig 14843 bp, 13 predicted proteins | sample 1539321 | NCBI WGS metagenome assembly ODAI01 (sample SAMN02144231, study PRJEB22623) | gut metagenome | biome: sheep rumen | host: Ovis aries | place: New Zealand
CATGGCACATACCCTGTACACGCACTCGTTCCACCCGTAGAAATCCTCACCGGGAAGCATGCTGCCAGTCATCACGGAGAGTTGATAAGTCCCGGAGGCTATCTTCCTCACATCCAATACCTTATTCTCCCGAAATGAAGAATATAAAAGCACGCCGTCATCGAACTCAGCCAGATAGTCCTGCATTCCATTAACCCACATTGAGCGTCTCTCCTGCTCGGACACAGAAGCGGAGGAATAGGAATCCACATAATTCTTCCACAATTCCATCACCATTCTCACCGAGTCCTTCTCCTCCCTGGACATCACGGCCAAGTCGGTATCGTAGTTCCTGAGGCCAGGCACCTGCCGGCTCCGGGTCACCTTTTGAGCCGCCCCGGAGAAAGACAGCGACAGCATCAGAACGACGCAGAATGTGGATTTGATATTCATTCCTCTCCTTTAAGGTATTTCAGCCAGAAAGCCCTGTTGGCGGCGCTGAAATGGCGGCCCTGGTAACCACGGTAACCATGCATGCCGTCAGGATAGATCATAAGCTCGAACTTCTTTCCGCCAGCTTGGAGGGCGTCAATAAGTTTCAAAGTGTTCTGGAAATGGACATTGTCATCTCCTGTGCCATGAGTGATCTTCAACATCACGGAACCATCGTAGTTCTCCTCTGTTACAGGATATTCCTTAGCGGCGTTCGTCACCTTGGTTCTCTCATAACCCTCGGGATTGTCCTGAGGTGTGGACATGAATCGCTCTGTGTAATGGGTGTCGTAAAGGGCCCACTCATAGACTCCACCTCCAGCTATTCCATAATGGAAAGCTTCCGGATGCTTCATCACCAGCAGAGCTGTCATAGTGCCGCCGAATGAGAAGCCCTCTACGCCAATCTTGTCGCCATTGACATAGGGAAGTTTCTTCAGATACTCCGCCCATTCGACAAAGTCCTCGACCTCAATCTCGTCCAGATGCTTGTAAATCATGTCCAGACCGGCCCTGCCGTTATAACCGGAAGCCCTGCAATCCAACACGACCTCGATAATGCCGTTGTCAGAATACCATTTGTAGGGGTTTGTGGAACGGAAACGGTCATGGACCTGAGGAGAATCCGGGCCACCGTAAAGGTCAACATGGACCGGGTATTTCTTGGTCGGATCGAAATCCTTGGGGTAAGCGATGAGGGCGGGCAACTCAAACCCGTCATGTGTAGTCATCGTGATGATTTTCGGAAGCGCCGGAGACGCCGGGTCGAAATCAGGACCGGCGGAATCAGCGACTTTGAATGACTTGGAAGGCTTGGCCAAATCGAACAGCCAAACCTGGTCAGGCGTATTGCAGTTGCCCTGAGTGGCCACAATGTACTTCTTGTCAGGTGAGACACTCGGCTGGGAGACATTAAGTCCCGGATCAGAAATCGCTCTTACGGTTCCCTTTGTCGCCATGAAAACGCCTGTCCTTACATGGGAGCCTCTCTCCGCGGTATAGATCACCTCGGAGGTGGTACCATCGAAATTCTTCGAGGGTTTCCCTTCTTTGACGGAGATAAGGTTCATCCTCCAGTTGTCTCCGGAAGTCAGTCGCTTACAGGTCTTTCCATCGTAGGAGAGGTAATATGCCTGCTCCCATCCGGTCTCGAAAGAACGGACCATATAGAGGCCGTCCCGCCCGAAAACCATTCCGGAAATCCAGTCCAGCCAGGTCTTGTATGTCTCATGGTAGATGTGAGTCTTGGATCCGTCAGCCGGAGACACGGCGTAAAGATCAAGGGTGTTCTGGATACGCGGCTCCCTTTGAATAAAGAAAGCCTTACTGTCAGCGCCCCAGAAAGGAGTGCCGAAATACTGGTCGTCATTCTCGTCGAAGTCAGCCCAGGCGGTATGGCCGTCCTCAAGGTTATATATTCCGATCTTGACCTTGGGGTTGGCATCCCCGCACTTCGGGTAACGGGTCATCCTGACAGATCCTCCAGTAGGAGACATATTCTCCAGATCGACAGCTCCGCCGGCGTTCTGCCCGTAACCGAGCTGAAGACCGGAACGGTCAGCGCCCGTCGCGACCGGGGAATAAATCGGGAAGAATGGAACCTCGGTGTTGTCGAAACGGTAGAAACCGATCTTCTTCGAGTCAGGAGACCACCAGAAAGCGCAATACCTTGTCCCTCGGCCAAGAATCTCCTCATAATAGACCCATGATGAATATCCATTTAGTATCACATCGGAACCATCCGAAGTCAGACGGGTCTCTTCTTTAGTGGCGACATCCACAATCCAAAGGTCATTATCCCTTGTGAAAGCCATCTTGGTGGAGTCCGGAGAATATCTTAGATTCTCAGCCCCTTTCACCTGGAAAGGAACACCGGTCCCGGGCATGCCAGGCATTGGCCTGGCGGCGGGAGCCACTGTAACACCACTACGTTTGTGGGTGGCGGCATCAAGGACGAAATCATCCTTTGAAACGCCTCTGAAATCATAGGTGAAAGCGACCTGGTGGTCACCTGTCCATCTCCACACCGCAGGGATGCGGTTCAACTCCTGCGCCGACATGACAGTGGCGGCGAAAAGGGACAGCAGTAAAACAAGTTTCTTCATGATAATCTATTTGTCACTAAAATAATCACCTTTGAAATTGACCAGATAAACTTTCTCCACAGCCCTGGTCAAAGCGGTATAAAGCCATTTAAGGTCATCAACAGTCAACTCATCCTGCCAGAAAGGATTATCGACGAAAACGCAACTCCATTGTCCTCCCTGACTCTTGTGGCAAGTGATGGCGTTGGCGTATTTCAGTTGAAGGGCGTTGAAATACGGATCCTCCCGGACCGCCTCATAGCGTTTCTTCTTCGTGGTAAGATGGGAATAATCCTCATTGACTCCGTTGTAGAGCATATTCTGCTGCTCGTAAGTGAGGGAAGCCGCCTCAGAAGAAAGGGTGTCGAGACAGACCTTTGCCGTAATCTCCGCATCATCATAATCCGGGAAACTCAACCTCGCGTCAGCGAAACTCAGCCCGTATCTTTCCTCGAAGTTCTTGATTGAGACCAACTTGGCGATATCCCCATTGGCTATGTAATCCATTCCCTCGATTCCTCCGGTGAACTGATAGCAATTCTTCACGATCATCAGTTTCTCTCCCCTGACGAGTCTTTCCTCATCGTATAGCACCTGGGCACGGATACCCGCGTTGTAGCGGTTCGCCCTCTTGTTGGACCTGCACAGGACTATAGCGTCATCTTTTGAATAATCAGTGAAATATGCCTGATTAAGAGTATCCAGGAGCTCACCTCCTGTGATCCGCTTTATATCGTCAAAGCCCTCTGTCCTCAGACCGATCTCATCAGGAGTGAAGGTCGCTCCCCCATAAGGATCGCTCGTTATCAACTCCCTGATTCTCGTGGCGTTCCATAGTATTCCGGACTCTTTCTGCTGACGGACAACTTCCTTGAGACCACTGTACTTCACTCCCCCGAAACCTTCCATATAGTCAGGAGACAAAGCCGGGGAGGCATCCAGACCCACTGGAGGGAGCTGGGCGGAATCTCCTATCAGGATAAGACGGCAATCATTGCCGGCCCTGACGAAGTCCACCAGATCCTTGAGCAGATCCCCAGTGCCGAAAGAGGCGGTTCCCTGCCGGCCATTGTCTTCGATACCGATAAGGGACACCTCGTCAACGATAAACAGCTTATGGGACTGTTTGTTGGGAGCAAGTGAGAACTGGCCGAAACCATCAGAACCTATTGATTTCTGGCGATATATGCATTTGTGGATGGTACTGGCCGGCTTGTTGGCGTATAGGGATAAGACTTTGGCGGCCCTTCCTGTCGGAGCCAGCAACACGCATATCTCCTCATATTCCGGCCCATCATCTTTACGACTCACTGGCCTGAGCTCGTCCAGAGCCTCTATCACAGCGGATATAGCTGTCGTCTTACCGGTACCGGCATATCCGTTGACGACAAGGATGTCATGCTCGTCTCCAGCCAGGAAATCAGCCACGTCAATAAACAACCGATCCTGGTCAGCGGTGATATCATAAGGGAAACAAGCCCTGAACCTCTTGTAGAAAAAACCGCTCCTGTCCATCACTTGGAGGTCTTGCCGGTAATCATCATAAGGACCGCCAGCACAGGGTAGATCTCGACGCGGCCCAGGAACATGTCGAAAGTGTAAATAAGCTTGGCCCCTGTCGGCTCGGCTCCGAAATTGCCGAATACTCCGAGATCCCTGATAGCGGGACCGACGTTACTTAAAGAGGTAAACGTGGCCGCGATAGCGTTGGAGTTACCGGGATTAACGGCCAAATTAATCGCCAAAGAGATGATAATCAACATCATATACAAGGCGATGTAGAGAATGTGCGGAGCGATGTCCTCCTGCCTGACAACTCTCTTGTTGATCCTCACCTCACTGACCGAGGCAGGATGAAGCACAGTCTTCAACCGGTAATGAACTTCTTTGCAGAGCAACAGGGCCCTGTCTGACTTGATACCACCGGCGGTGGAACCAGCCATACCGCACCATATTCCCACAAACACGAGAAGGGCGGAAGGTAGAGATGGCCAGACCCCATTGTCAGATATTCCAAAACCGGAAGTCGAGGCGTAGCTAATCACATGGAAAGAGCTGGCCAGCATGGACCTTCCCCACGATTCTTCGATTCCGTTGGCCTTGAGAGATACCGCCACGATGATGCTGGTCACGATAATGATCCAAATATAGAACTTGAACACATCGTTCTTGAAAGGCTTCAACGACTTGGTCACTATCGCCACATAGATCATCCCAAAATGGATGGAGGAAAGTAGCATGAAGAACATTGTGATCAAGTCGATAGCCACGGAATCAAAAGCTCCTATCGACAGGTTCTTAGTGCTGAAACCACCTGTGGCTGTCACACTCATGGCGTGGTTGATAGCGTCGAAAGGACTCATCCCGGCGATCAGATAGCAAATAAATGACGCCACCAGCATTCCGAGATAGACATTCGAGAAAATGCTTACAGTCCTGTTGCTTCCGGAACGGTATTCCTTCTTGGAGAGGGAGGAGAGCTCGAGGTTGGTCAGACGGAGCTTCATCTGAGATGAGCCAGGGATAACCAGAAGGAGGAATACCACGACTCCCAAACCTCCGATGAAATGGGTTGAGGAACGCCAGAAAAGAAGGCTCTTGGGCAAAGCCTCGATGTCATCAAGGATGGACGCGCCTGTGGTCGTGAATCCGGACACGCTCTCGAACCACGCGTTCACGATTGTGAAAGGCCCGCCCCATAGGGCATATGGGAGCATGCCGAAAATGAAGGAGAGGAACCACGACAGGAAAATGATGAGATATCCTTCCCTTAGGTTGATCTCAGGAGCTCTCCTGACGAATATGAAAGGGAATATTCCGACTGTGAAAGTGATGGTGAAACTGATCAGCAGGGCGGCAAGGGCACTGTCATTGCCATTCGCCACCGAGACCAGGATGGAGAAGAACATGAACAGGGCGCTGACCAGCAGCGCCACGCCCACATACCTCGATATCACCTTCACATTCATATCCCGGTGTTATTGATCTTGTTCCTCAGGTCAGATACTCTCCTACGCAATTGCTGGTTTTCCCCAGCGAGTTCAGTGATGCCGTCGTTCAATTCGGAAAGCTGGTCATCCCCATCAAAGGTGTAAGAATATTTCTTATTGAAAGACCTGTAATTGCTCAAGCCGTCAAGCATCTTGTAGATAGGATTGACATAATACACTAGCAGGAAGAACAGCAGCATCAAGACGAGGAGCAGCCCGACCGCGACGGCGACAGCGCCAGGAATAATGCTCCTGTAGAAACCCCTCTGGAAAGTCTCGGAATTCTTCTTGAGCTCAAGGTACACAGCGTCGCTCAGGCTGTCGATATAGCCGTTAAGTCTTTGGTACTGAGGCTGGAGACGCTCAAAGTACCAGGTCCTGGTGTCGATAAAGTCGGACTTGAGGACATCGCTTAGCTCCAGGGAAGTCAGCATGTAGGCTGAATAGGCGTACATCACAGAGTCAGTCAATGGGGAGATCAGGTTTGAGGCCGTTGAGGCTCGGAGCGAATCGCAATAATTCACGAATTCCTGTTGCCGGAAATCCGGGATATCACTCACCACCTCATCACCGATGACCGCCAGAATACCAAGGTTGTACTGGCTGGAGACCTCCGTCAGTTTCTGGGCGACACCGATATTCTTGATGTTGGCCGCGATCAGGCTGGACACATAGTCACTCATCCTGGAATACTCCATGATGGATATGAAACTGGAAGTCAACAAGGCGATGGCGATGGCGCAAAGGCTCAACGTCAGCTTCGTCCTCATCGACAACTTGGTCTCCTTGACTCTATTTACGATCTTCTTGAACATTCAAAGCGAAAATATTCAATTTACAAATATAAGAAAATTCCATAATCATTGAGGTTCCCCCTCTCAGGATAGGAATTGAAATACGTGGAGTCCATGTAGACGGCGAATGAGGTGATATTCCGGATTCCATAGCTCTTGTAAGTCTCAAGGTCTGACTTGAAAACATCGGGATGCCATGGAAGCCGAACGGCAGGTTTCTTCCACCCGCTCGCTAGGGAAACGTCCAGCCAATATTCCAGAGCGACGGCGGTTTCCGAAGGAAAGACCTTCAAATTGGCCTCCAACAGATCCATGACCTCCTTGTGGGACATCCGGCCTTTCCGGCCAGGAGCATCCAGGTCAGAAAGCGGGCGGTCCCACTGCCGCTCGATCGGAGCGAACTCCAGGAATATTCCTTCTGAAGGCTTCACTTTCTCAGGAGGGACCATGGTCCGCTGGTATGCCAGATGGGCCAGAGAGGCCTCCGGATCAACTTTCCTGATGGCCTCTATCATTTTATTCTCAATAATTAGCGCCTGATCGCTAGCTGAATACTCACTGCAGGACGGGCAGAAACACGGCTCAGAGTTATCGTCCAGCCATAAATAGTACCGATGGTTAGTTGCCGGAAGCTCCTTCGCAAGTGCGGCCGCGTTTGAGGCGATCAGGCCAAGCGCCTTCTCCGAATGGGCGCAACAATTGAAATCAGTGACACGGCGCCCGGACTTGTCCATCCTGAACATGGTCGAATCCTCCTCAAACAAGGATCTCGGTAGCAACTCCCCCATCGCATGAAGCTGATGCTCGACATCGATGCCATAGGCAGCGCATTCGTCCAGGAAAGTCTTCCCTTTTTCAGAACGCATGAACTCAAGGACCTGCGATGGGCTGATGTGGGTGCCGATAGTGTTTATCCCATTCTCTTTGGCTATCTTCGGCCAATCCACCGTCTCAAGATCCTCCACCGACAGCACGACTCCCTTCATCTGAAAAAAGGATGACTTGTCAGCCCGTGCCTTAAAAAACACGTTAGGCTGGTGGAAATCAGCCTTTTTGTCATCAGTTAGTTTCAATGAGTACCAATTAACTTCCCCATCCGGGCGGAAATCCGCCCTGAACACGCCCATAAGGAAGCCTCCATCAAAATCGACTCCGAACTCCGACAGTTCATCCAAAGTCACGCTCCCGGCGATTGAATAGCCGTCCGGAAGTATCTCATGGCAATATGTCAACGTGCTGAAATTCCAGTCGTAATCGAAATTACGGTAAAATGTGCACTTATAATCCAAGACTCTCCCTGCAGGATCCATCTCGGCACCGATGTAGGTGTCCAGTTCTCCCGGGTGGGAGAAGAAAATCTCAGCCCTGTCCTCGGGTTCAACATCATTCTCGTTCCGGAAATCTCCATTCAAAGTCACCGTGGAATCCTTAACATCAAATCGGAAAATAAACAGGCTGTCCGTCACCATGCAGCGGAACTCGGTCTCATCATCAAGTCCGTTCCAAGGAGCGTGGAAAACCGTAACCGGAGTCAGCACATCCCACACATGCGAATCCAGAAGTCCCTGCAGATCAGGAGGTACCGGGGAATATGGGATAAGGAACACCTCCTCTTGCCGGGACTGGCAAGATACAATGATGGACAAAGACGCTATGACAGCGACTATATTCTTGAAAAAAGTCATCGCAAAGACTCAAGTATATTTCCGATCTGATAAAGGCCTCTGGGGACGTGGAAGCAACCCTTCCACTTGCCTCCCTTCAGAGGAAGCAGCACTTCACCACGGCGGTTCAAGTAACCGTACCACTCAGGGAACTCATTGTCCTTGAAATGGTTCCATAGATAATCATCCAATTTGAGGAACCATTCGAGACATTTCTTCTCGCCAGTCAACTGATAACCTTTTATCATCGCGATAGCGGCCTCGATGTGGACCCACCATAGTTTCTGGTCCCACTCAAGCTCCTGTGGCGGACAACCTCTTCGATCCATGAAATAGAATATCCCACCATATTCCTTGTCCCAACCATAATCAATCACCCTGAGGGAAATCTCGACCGCCTTCTTTATCAAGTCCTTATCGCCCTTCCTCAACCCAAGGTTCATGATAAACCAAAGAGCCTCAAGATCATGGCCGGGATTAATCCTACGGCCCTCAAAACAGTCCACAAGACTGCCGTCTACAGAAGACACGTTCTCCACCATCACACCGAGATCCGGCTGGTAGAAAACGTCCAGAACCTCATGGAGGCAATCCTCGATAGTCTTCTCCATCAAAGCGGGGTCATTGATGATCTCCTCGACTTCCAGGGCCATATTGCAGATTATCATCGGCAGGGCGAAATCTTTCATCGGACGGGTCCCCGGAACAGCTTTCAGCCACGGTCCCTTAGGATTGGAACGACGCTCCAGAATCCTGCGGAATGTCTCCCGGGCAACTGTGGCATAACGATCATTTCCGGTAGCCTTGGCTAGCTGGGCGAATGCCATGCAGGCGAAAGTGTTCGAGAATATGTTATAGGGATGTATCAGAGGGTTCCCCTCTCGGGTCAGAGAGAAATAGAAGTCATAATCTCCCGTATAACCGTGCTTTAGAAGGAATTCGGCTCCTTGGGTGGCACACTCCAGCCAAGCGGGATCTTTCCTGAATGAGTTGTAAAGCATGGAAAACATCCAGACTTCCCTACCTTGAAGCCAGACGAACTTGTCCGTGTCGAAGACGGACCCGTCACGGTCAAGGCAGGTAAAGTATCCGCCATATTCCTTGTCTTGTGACTTCTCAAGCCAGAAAGGCAACACATTATCAAGTAGTTCCGCCCTATAGCGGGCCGCCATCGCGGCAAAATCGAACTCTGGTACCATATGCTAAAGGATATTCATGGATTGTTCACGGATCTTCTCCAGTTCGTCCTTCATCTGGACGACTATCTTCTGTATTCCGGCATGGTTGGCCTTCGAGCCGGTCGTGTTGATCTCACGGCCCATTTCCTGGATTATGAATCCGAGCTTCTTCCCGGGATAAGGCTCACCGTCAATAGTGTCCAGGAAATATTTGCAATGCTGGCGCAAACGGACCTTCTCCTCATTGATGTCCAGTTTCTCAAGATAGAATATCATCTCCTGCTCGAACCTGGCCGGATCGACCTTCTGCTCCAGATCTGACAGGTTTTTGATCAATCTCCCACGAACAGATTCCAGCCTTTCTCCCTCCAAAGCCTCGACCTGGTCTTCTAACTCCAAAATGCCTTTTACCCTGGAAGTGACATCAGCGTAAAGGGCCTCACCTTCTTTCGCCCTGTACTCGTTGACGGCGTCAAGGGCCTCATCCAAGGCTTTTTCGACCAGCGGCCAGTTCTCGTCTGTGACCACATCCTGGCGGGAGGTGTCCATCACATCCGGGAACCGGGTGATAACAGTAATCAGCTCGTTATCCATCCTGGCCTGGTCGCCGAAATTGACCGCTCTGTAACTAGTGAGCTGGTTCCGAAGCTCCTTGATCTGACTGAAATACTCCTTGAGCATCTCACCGTTGATCTTCTTCGCAGCTCCGGCACCAGGCTCCCACGTCAGGAAGAAATCAATTGTCCCTCTCACAAGGGATTCAGCAAGCTTCTGACGCACAAGCAGTTCCTTATCCTTCGGAAGGAGCTGGGTCTTTATGTTGGCGTCGGAGTTCTTTCCGTTGAGAGTCTTTATCTCGATGGTGAGTTTCCCTGTCTCCAGGACGGCCTCGGCCTTGCCGTAACCTGTCATTGACTTAATCATATCCGGATCTTAGTTATCATACAAAAATAACGAATAAAAGCGGATATTCCGAGAAAACGGCGCCCTACTTGATGTTGGAGAGGAAGTCGCTTTCTGGAACGCGGCTCGAGCGGACAGCGTCAACTATGGCTTTCTCCATGACTTTGGCGGCCAGGGTACCTACGGCATTGACATCAGCCTGGACTTTCCCGGCGCCGACCGACAAGGCATAAATCGTGTCCCCGTCCCACATCGTGAACACGGGCCTGATGGCCCTGGACATGCCATTAGCCGCCATGGCGGCCACTTTCCGCAGCGAAGGGACATCGAAATCAGCATTTGTGAACACGGCGGCGAGAGTCGTGTTGGTGGATCCGGAGCCCGGGAACCCTTCGGATGGGCCGACAGCCATGAAAGCGTCCTCAGCGCTCAGGAAGACGTCCCTGTCCTTAGACAGCAGGCCGGAGATCTTCGTCTCTCCCTCATAGACATCACCCATGGCGTTCACCACCGCCGCCACACCGACCTCGACGTCACCTACCCGGCAGGCAGCATAGCCTATTCCGCTTTTCAAGGCCTGGGCCATACCATATGGTTTCCCGATGGTCGCTCCTGTCCCGGCACCCACATTCCCGCTCCGGGGATCGTTCCACTTGACAGCCTCACTGGCCGCGCGATAACCCATTTCCCGGTCCGGACGGACTGAACCGTCACCGTAGCTCAAATCGAAAATGTCGCTCTGGCAAACGATAGGCACAATCCCGAAACCGGTGTCATAACCCGCTCCTATCTCCTCCATCCTCCTCATTACCCCGTCAGCGGCGGCGAGCCCGTAAGCCGAGCCTCCACCGAAGACCAACGCATTTAGTGGCAGCGAGTTCCGGTCAGGATCCAGTAAAGGGGTCTCCCTTGAGGCGGGGCCTCCACCGAGTATCTTCACGGCAGCTGTCGCGGGGGTGGGGAAATAAAACACCGTGACACCTGTCTTGGCCCTGTCATCCTGAGCATTGCCGACCTGGAGACCTTTAATGTCAGAAAAAGGGATATCCTTCAGGGATATAATCGGGGAAAATGATACCATGGCTATTCGATATTAAGTCTTTAAAGATATAAATACCTATCGATTAAACCGGGTTAATTGCCGAGGACTGTCGCCTGGGCGACCGCGCGCAGGAAAGCGGCTGTTTCAGGGTCAACTCCGCAGCAGGCGGGAGAGCCGGAAAAAGGCTTCCCGGCGATAAGCAAGTAATTGACACAAGCCTTAAGATAAGCTCCTTCCAAGGACTGATGATGATTGTCAGGACCCAGTAGTTTTCCCTCCGGCCATATCTCCTCAGCAAGGTTAAACGCGTCACCTATCGGCGAGAGACCGGTCCGAGCCTTTCTGGCCATCTTCGCCGCACCCCTACCAAGGTGATAATCAAGACTTTCCGGCGTCCCAAAACCACCAGCCTCATGGCCACTGTAAGTCCAAGTTCTCTCCAGGATCACCTTACAACCGGGAGAATGAGCCAGAACATTCTTCTTCAGCGTTTTGAGATCCTCCAGCACCTTCTTGTCCTTATCCCTGGAATATCTCGCCGGATTGGCGCTCTGGTCTTGAAGGAAGGCGAAATCATAGCCCCCGAAATCAACTGCCGCGCGGGATTCCTCATTTTCAAGATGACGCCCGAAAGTGTAGCCACCTGCGAGGAACTTCCCGATACGGACGTCAAGTCCCTGGCTCCGTGCGATTTCCCGGAGCATCATGTCAGAATCATGGACATAAGTGAACGAGTTGCCGATGCACAAAATTTGAATCTCGCCAGGATCTTTCGCTCCTTCCGGCAACTGAAACCCTTGTGAGAACGCCGTCAGTCCGCAAACCAGGCAGACCAGGACGGAAAGGAATATCTTTTTCATCTGATTACGCTTTACCATTTACAAAGATAATCCGTTTTCCGTATATTTGTAAAAGTGAAATCAAGATAACCGGAATATGCTTAAAATTGGAGACAAGATGCCGTCCTTCGAGGTCCTGGACCAGGACGGAAATACCGTTAAATCAGAGGACTTCATCGGTAAAGGCCGCAAGACCATAATCTATTTCTATCCCAAAGACAACACCTCCGGCTGCACCGCTGAGGCCTGTTCATTCAGGGACAATTACGCGGAGCTTACCGCCGCGGGTTACAATGTCGTGGGAGTCAGCAAGGACAGTTCCAAATCCCACACCGGATTCAGGGCAAAATATGAGCTTCCCTTCCGTCTCCTCGCCGACACGACCACCCAAATGCTTCAGGACTTCGGGGCCTGGGGCGAGAAGAAGATGTATGGCAAGACCACAATGGGCACGCTCCGACGCACCTTCATATTCGACGAGAACGGCATCTTGGAGCGTGTGATTGAGAAAGTGGACACGAAGAACGCCGCGAGCCAGATCCTGGAGGGATAGATGAACAAGCTTCTGCAGGAGATGCTCTTGAAGGAGGACCCGTCTCAAGTAGAGGGGCTCTCCCGCTTTTTTAAGACCGGACCCGGACAATATGGGGAAGGAGACATATTCCTGGGAATAAAAGTCCCCGTTACCAGGGATGTCGTGAAAGCATGCTGGAAAGAGTTGGTTCTCAGTGATTTGGAAGAATGCATCACCAATCCGTACCATGAGGTCCGGCTCGCCGCGTTGTTGGCTTTGGTCGAGATGTTCTCCCATTCAAAAAAGGACAGGGCTTTCCAGAAAGAATGCGTCGACTTCTACCTTTCCCACACGGACAGGATTAACAACTGGGATTTAGTGGATCTCTCATGCTATCCCCTTCTCGGAGTATGGCTCCTCGACAAAGACAGGAGCTTGCTGTATGATCTCGCTCGTGACGGAAAGACTATCTGGGAACAACGGATAGGTATTGTGAGCACTATGACCTTCATCAGGCACGGGCAACTGGACGACACTTTCTCAATCGCCGACATCCTTCTTCACCATCCTCATGATCTTATCCATAAAGCCGTCGGCTGGCTGCTCAGGGAAGCCGGGAAAAAGGATGAAGTAGCTCTGACAGAGTTTCTTAAGAGTCGCTATAAGACCATGCCAAGGACCATGCTCCGCTACGCCATTGAAAAGTTCCCGGAGGAGAAAAGGGCTGTGTTCCTGATGAAATGACTATCCGGTGAGACAAGTCATATTCCATATTGATGTCAACTCGGCGTTCCTGAGCTGGACGGCGGTCAAAATGATGCGTGAAGGTCATCCGGACATACGCCTCATTCCATCAGTCGTCTCAGGAGACCCCAACGACCGGCGGAGCATAATCACGGCCGCCTCAATCCCCGCCAAGAAACTTGGCATCAAGACCGCCCAGCCTGTGTCAATGGCGCTCCGGACCTGTCCCAAGCTCCTGATTGTAGGAGGCGACTGGCTTTGGTACAAGGAGTGCTCTGAAGGTTTTATCGGAATATGCCGGAGCTACTCCCCTGTCCTTCAGCAGTTTTCAATAGATGAGTGCTTCATTGATATGACATTCCGTCTTTACGGAAAGGATCCTGTCCAGGTGGCCACACAATTGAAGGACGAGATAAAAAACAAATTGGGTTTCACGGTAAATGTCGGAGTCGGATCCAACAAACTCTTGGCGAAAATGGCTTCCGACTTTGAGAAACCGGACAAGGTCCACACTCTATGGGACAGCGAGGTGCGGGAGAAAATGTGGCCACTGGGAGTCCGGGACCTGCTCTGGGTGGGGAAAAGGACTGAGGAAAAACTGATTACCAACGGCATATACACTATTGGAGACTTGGCTAACCTCGGAATGGAATCCCTCACCAGCCTTGTCGGGCATAAGTTCGCCCTGCAGCTGCATGAGAACGCCAACGGACGGGACAACTCACCTGTGGAGACAGAGATATCCGAAGCTAAAAGCTACAGCGCCGAGCGTACCTTTTCCAAAGATCTGACGGATCCGAAAGACATAGACAAAGCCCTTTTCAAAGTCGCGTGCATTGTCGCGCACCGGATCCGCAGAGATGATTTCCGGGCCTCGACAGTCTCTATGTTCGTCAAATACAAGGACTTCTCTGTCGCCCAAAAGCAATGCCAGACAGCCCAGCCCACCGATGTGACAGCGGTGATACTCAATGAGGCCCGCAGGATGCTGCAGGAGGTCTGGGACGGAATCACACCTATCCGCCAGGTGGGACTTGGAGTCTCCAAACTCACCCATGAGAGCGCTATTCAAATGTCCCTGTTTGAGGATCCTAAGTTAGAGTATTACCGGGAATGGGACAGGCAATACGACGAAAAGAAGGCAAAAGCGGAGGACGCCAGGATGCTGGCATACGAAAGAAACAAGAAGGAACATGCGTGATTATACCCAAATAATCCTTAAATTTGTTGGATTGATCAAAGAATGGAAAAATGGAAGAGACCAAGAAACTGAATTTCCTTGAAGAGATAATTGAGGAAGATCTTAGGACAGGTAAGGTGGACAGCATTATGACAAGGTTCCCTCCGGAGCCAAATGGATACCTCCACCTCGGCCATGCCAAGAGCCTCTGCATCAACTTTGGACTTGCCGAGAAATATGGTGGCAAGACCAACCTCCGCTACGACGACACGAACCCCACCAAGGAGGACACCGAATATGTCGACGCCATCAAGGAGGACATCCGCTGGCTGGGCTTCAAGTGGGAGTAGGAACTATATGCGTCCGACTATTTCGATCAGCTCTACGGATAGGCGGCGCACATGCTCAAAGTATGTATCTGCTATGTCGACCACATAAAC
>ODAI013789468.1_pt1 | contig 14843 bp, 8 predicted proteins | sample 1539321 | NCBI WGS metagenome assembly ODAI01 (sample SAMN02144231, study PRJEB22623) | gut metagenome | biome: sheep rumen | host: Ovis aries | place: New Zealand
ACCAGCATTACAAAAAGAGAAACTGGAATGATAATGCAGATAGAATAGGCAGAAGAAAAAATCTGAAGCTTTCCGCAGAAGGCAACAACAACGTAGGTAATCAAAAAGAAGATAATCTGCAGGAGAGGCTCACGCACATAAATGCGGCGGTTAAAGGGAATAAATGTATAAAGAAGATACCACATGATTGCCAGAAGCAGCAGGAAAAGCTCTGCGTTGGCAAAGGCCCGGTAATCAATATAAAGAGGCGATGCAGACATCTTCTTAAGCTTTGCATAGCCTTCCTCTGTAATCGGAAAACCTTTTTTTATGATTTTTTCACCCTTTTCGATGGAAATCGGATCCAGCTCGTCAGGGGGCAAATCCTTTTGGGAAATAATGGTGCGGTCAGAAATCTGATTGATTTCAAAATCATCAAGCGAAAAATCTGCAATAGTCTGCACTGTAGAAATTTTTACAAAGTTAACGGCAGAAACTGAAAGGAGACCTACAAAAAAGAGAATAAGGAAAAGATAATTCTTTGAGATGTATTCTCCCATAGATTTAAAATATAAGCCCAGGGTTCCCTGATTTTTTCTGGCTTTATTCATATTGTTTTTCATGCTCATACGCCTTTACAATTTGTTTTACAAGATGATTTCTAACGACATCATCTGCTCCTAACTGCATAAATCCTATATCATCAATTTTATATAAAATACTCACCGAATGCATCAGACCCGAAGGAGTTTTTTTAGGCAAATCAACTTGAGTCGGATCACCAGTAACAAAAACCTTTGTATTGTCACCCATTCGGGTCAAAAACATTTTCATCTGAGGAATTGTAGTATTCTGTGCTTCATCAAGAATGACAACAGCATTATTCAGGGTACGGCCGCGCATATAAGCCAGAGGAGCAACTTCGATAATGCCCGCTTCAAAAAGCCTCTTTACACTTTCTACCGGCAGAACAGTTTCCATTGCATCTTTTAAAGGCCTCATATAAGGATCGATTTTCTGTTCAAGATCGCCTGGAAGATATCCAAGGCTTTCCCCAGCTTCAACAACAGGCCGGGTAATAATCAGCTTGCTTTTTTTATGACTTAATACAAGGCTGAGAGCCTCACATACGGCAAGGAAGGTTTTTCCGCTTCCCGCAGAGCCTGTACAGAAAACCATATCCTTTGTCTGCAAAAGACTGATATATTCAGCCTGATTCTGGGTACGGGCATAAACCCTCTTTAATCCGCCCGGAATTAAAATCACGGCTTCTTCGGTTCTTGGCTTTTTATGGGTATTTAAAACTGAAATTACAATGTCTTCGCCGTTTTTTCCGCCAGCGGCTATTTCATCAATAATGCGGTCAACAATGAACTGGAATTTCTGGCGTATCAGCGGATCTTCGTCTTCAACAGAAAGCTCGTTACCTTTTGTAAAAACAGGAACGCCTAAATGTTCTTCAATGAGTCTAAGGTTGCTGTCATTTGTTCCGCACACACAGGAAAGCACATTCTGGTCTGGAACAACAATCGTATAATCTTTCATTAAGTATTTCTATTATAAGGTTAAACACACTAAAAAGCAATTTCCTACAACATTTTGCCTCGCAAAATGTTAAGCGATGGTAGTTTTCATTCGGAAGTTGGAGTTTAGATTACGACCATCGCACTACTGAAAAGTCCAGTCGCCATAATTATCCTTAATCTGAGTTTTCATGCTCTCCATTGGCTTCCATACAACGCCGATTGTAACAAGAGGATTGAAATCATATTCAGTTTTTCCATCCTTTGTAACAAGACGGGGTGCAAAGCTCATGGTCATGCTGAATTTCCAGTCATGAAGGTCATGGGTAACTTCCATATTCATTGACTTAAGCTTAAAGCCCGAAGCCTTTCTCAAAGATTCATCATCAAAGCGGAAGGAATTAAGCAAATCCATCCACAGGTTATCTTCACCAGAAACACGTCCGTCATGCCCCAGCATCTTCTGGAAATATCTGTAAATTGCAGAGTTCTGGGTTGTTGACGAAAACTTTATATAAAAAAAGTTATTGATATTAAATGTAAGAGATGGAGTAAAAACAAAGTATGAGCTTGTAGGCTTAATCAAATCAGCTGTAAGGCTTGTTGTGAGGCCCGGTGCCACCGAAATCCTGTTAAACCACTTGTACCAGGTTTTAGACGGCATTGTATATGAAAAAGAAAAGCTGTATGGAAGGAATTCCTTTTTATCCTTTCCTTCACTATCCTTTCGGGGAACCCATTTGTTATTTTCAAAATCATAGCCCTGAGCGTAAGAAGCAACATAAGCTGTAGAAAATCCATACCAGCTGGCAGAAAGCTTGAGGCTTGAATGATAGTAATCCTGCATATTGTAGTTATAGGATTCAGAAATTGACAGGGTTGACCCCAGAACCTTGCCGGAAATTGTAGTAGACTGCTGCAAATCCTTTCTTTTCCATTTTTCATCTTCAGTTTTTGCAGTTTTGTTTTCCTGAATACCAGTAGAAATAGTTTCTGTAACATAAGGGAAAACAAGGGATAAAGTTCCGTTGTACTGGCGGGCAAGAGGCGGCATAACCTGGCTGAAAGTCAAAGTCTGCTTGAACTTTTTATCCATTTCTGTAAGACCAAGAATAAAATCCAGGGAGTTTACAGTGATACAGTTTTCATCACCCAGATCCAGGGTGTAATATTTATATTCCGGCGTGTCCGCATCACCGATAAATTCCTGGCGGTAGAGCTTTGCGGTTGAATTCCATTTTAAGCCGGTTTCACAAAAAAGCGGAACATGGGCAAAAGGAAAGAGAGAAACAGAATTTGTAGTTGAAATATCCTGAGATTCAGCCTTATAGTCGGTAATTTTAAGGGTTGCCGCTTCTGCTTCTGTATAACCGCCTTCTGCTCCCCCCTTTGTATTGATATAAGGATGCTTCTGGAAAATCGGACTGTAAGAATAAGAATTACTTACAGACAGAACAGAACCGCCATAGGTAAAATTATTCGAAAGTGTTGCAGGAAGCTTAATGGTGTACATGGAAGACTTAATGTTTTCCCACTTAAAGTCATTTCCGCTTTTCAGATAATTAGTGTCGGTAGAATAAGCCATCTGGGTAAGAATGGAAGGATTAAAGGAATAATCAAGCTTGTAAACAAAGCCTTCTGCAAGACTTGCCTTTTCCTGTGAAAAATCAAGCTCCGGCAAAAGAGGAATTATATTTCCATTTTTGAAATAAAGATTTTCCTCTTCCTCCTTTTCATTTTTTTTATCTTCCTTATCTTCTTTACCGTCATCTGATTTTTTTTCTTCTTTTTTGTCAGACTCCTCTTCCGCCTTTTGAGCCTCTTCAAGCTCCTTTAATCTTTTTTCTTCCTCGGCCTTAAGCTCCGCAATAGACTTTACGCCGTCTGCCTTATTCATAGAAATTGCATATTCCGGAGTCTTTGATGTAGCAGAATATGACGTGCTGGAAGGAAACTGAAAAAGAGTTCCGGAAATATTAAAGGAAAGGGAAAGAGGGGTTACCTGGGAAGGTGCATAAAACTTTTTAAAATTCGAAGTGCCGTCAATAATATAATTCAGTTCCGAAGTATCTGTTATTGTCTGGCCGCTCGTATTCAAATTGATTGTAGAAAACTGCACCGAAGAAGAAAGATTATAGCTCACAGTCGAAAAAAACTGCCTTAAAGCAGAAGGCAAAGTAAAGGACTTTGATGAAGTCAAACTCCAGTTAAAGCTTGAATATTCAGAAACTGTAATTGCATCCTTAGCATTTGCAATCGTACTGGAATCAAGAAGATAAGAAATCCAGTCCATATATTCAGCACGGTTAGTAATAAAATCATACTGATAGTAGGGGTCTGAAAAAAAAGGTATATCAACGGTAAGGTTTACCGGATTTGACAGGGTAAAATTGATTTTTCCGCCGTAGCGGAAAGGCAGCTCCAGTCCTATAAAGTTAGAGTGGTCAGAATAGGTCTTTCCGCTTGTAGGACTGTAAGGATAGTATTTTGTTCCGTCCTTAAAAATCGTCTTAGAAAATCCCATGCTGAAATCCGTATTTAAGGAAGTCAGGTATTTATCTGATGGCTTAAAAACGCCAGAAAAGCCGGTCATCGTTCCAAGAGTTGAATACCAGTCCAGCATAAATTTAAAATAATTCGAGGTGTTGCCCGTATAGTTTTCATCAAGATTATGAAGGATAAGACCTTCAAGCCTCTGTTCCTTAAGCTGGGAAGGCTTCATAAAGTTATAAAGGCCCTTCAGGGCATCGGCACCGGCGGCAGATTTATCGTCTGTTGACGAGGATGAACTGCTGCTGGAAGAAGACGTCGAGGTCGAAGAATCTGTTGAAAGTGGTTTTCGTCCATAAAGATAAAGAGTATTTTCTATAAAGTAGCCCTCGCGGCGGCGGTAACCAAAAACAGGATTAAAAACAAGCTCATCCTTAGGATAATAAAAGGCCGGAAGATAAAGAACCGGAATTTCGCCTACATACAAAAGGGCATTAAAAAAAGCAAACTCCCCGCCCGGAAGCAGCCAGGTTCTTGTGGCATCAATGTGCCAGTGGGGATTTACGTCATCACAAAAGGTAAGGCTGGAATTTTTAAAGGCGATTGCATTTGAAGCCCCCTTACCAAACATATCAGAAAATACAATAAGTGTTGAACCGCCGGGAAGATTAATCGCATCCGACTGAGTCTGAACAACCTTACCGCCGTCAAAAACGCCTTCCAGAGTTGAAGTGTTGAGCAAAAAAGAATTAGCCCTGGTAGTATCGTTGCCGGAAGCTGCCCCTGTCGTCGCGATCGAAACATTCCCCTCCGCATACAGCATTTCTGTTTCGCGGTCATAAGTTACATAGTCAGCTAAAATTTCGGATGTTACGCTTCCTTTTTGAACGGAAATGCAAACCTCGCCGTTAAGCATGATTGTATCATTTCCACTTTCTTCTGATTTTTTATAGGAAGTCTGACTGGCATTTTTAATCGTAATTACAGTGACATTATCTTCTTTTTTAGCATCCTCATTTTCTGCATGCAAAAAACCGCCTGAAAAAATAAGAAAAAGAAGAAGAAAAGAGAAAAGTATTTCTTTTTTTATCAATCCTTTTTTAAATATCACTTTTTAAGCCAGATTTACAAATAAAAGTATATCATTTTTTCTCAAGCATTTCCTTTACATAGTGCCCGGTATAAGACTGAGGCACCTGAGCCACTTCTTCAGGAGTGCCCTTTGCAACAATTGTTCCGCCGCCGCTTCCGCCTTCCGGTCCCAGGTCAATCAGATAGTCAGCCTGACAGATTACGTCAAGGTTATGCTCAATCATCAAAACAGAATTTCCCTTGTCGACAAGGCTCTGAATTACGCTCATAAGCTGCTTTACATCGGCAAAATGAAGGCCGGTTGTAGGCTCATCAAGGATGTAGAGGGTTTTACCGGTTCCAGGGCGGGCAAGCTCATTTGCAAGCTTAACTCGCTGGGCTTCTCCGCCCGAAAGTGTCAGGGCATTCTGTCCCAGCTGAATGTAGCCAAGGCCGACAGCCTGCAAAGTTGCAATTTTTCTGTAAATATGAGGAATCGAGCTGAAAAATTCGCAGGCTTCGTCAATCGTCATATTTAAAACATCGTTAATCGATTTTCCCTTGTACAAAACTTCCAGCGTTTCGTGATTAAAGCGCTTTCCGTGGCATACTTCACACTGAATGAAAACATCAGGAAGGAAGTTCATTTCAATTACGATTTCGCCCGCACCCTGGCAGTTTTCGCAGCGGCCGCCCTTCACATTAAAGCTGAAGCGGCCTTTCTGGTAGCCGCGGGCCTTACTTTCTGGAAGGCTTGCATATAAATCGCGGATTGCATCAAAAACGCCAACATAAGTTGCAGGGTTTGAGCGTGGAGAACGCCCGATAGGACTCTGGTCAATGTTGATTACCTTATCCAGGGCAGAGGCTCCGTGACATTCAGTACATTTTCCGACAGGAAGCTTTGTGCGCATAAGGCGGTTGCTTACGTAAGGGAAAATTACATCGCCCATAAGGGTAGACTTTCCGCTTCCGCTCACGCCTGTAATACAGGTAAAGACTCCCAGAGGAATATCAACATCAATATTTTTAAGGTTATGCTCTGTAACGCCGCGGATCTGAAGGAATTTTCCGTTGCCCTTGCGGCGCTGCTCAGGAATTTTCATTGTTAAAGTTCCTGCGAGATACTGGCCGGTAAGACTTTCAGGCACCTTAGCCACATCTTCAGGTCTTCCCGCCGCAACAACACGACCTCCGTTTACGCCGGCTCCAGGCCCCATATCAATCAGATAGTCGGCAGTACGCAGAGTCTGCTCGTCATGCTCAACAACAATTACAGTGTTTCCGTTATCGCGAAGGTTTATCAGAGTATCAATAAGGCGCTGATTATCCCGCTGATGAAGACCGATACTAGGTTCATCAAGAATGTACATTACGCCGCAGAGGGCAGAACCAATCTGTGTTGCAAGTCGGATTCGCTGAGCCTCACCGCCGCTTAAAGTTTCAGCCGCGCGTTCCAGAGTCAGATATTCAAGGCCGACATCCTTCAAAAAGCGAAGTCGGGCACGGATTTCCTTAAGCACCTGCTCCCCGATTTTCTTTTCGCTTTCTGTAAGCTGGAGGGCGTCAAAAAATTCAATTGATTCATTTACAGAAAGAGTTGTCAGATCCCAGATGTTTTTTCCGCCGACAGTAACGCCAAGAGCTTCGGTGCGAAGTCTTTTTCCGCCGCAGCAGGAACATTCGCTTATGGTCATAAACTTTTCTTCAATGTTAGCACGCTGACTTTCACCCCAGGCTTCATTGTGACGGCGCTTCATCTCATTCAAAACTCCGGGCCAGGGACGGTTATATTCTGAATAGCCTTCCCCGCTCTGCTTTTTGTAAACCCAGTGGATTTTCTTTTCGGCATCGCCATGCCAGAGGTAATTAAACTGCTCGTCAGTAAGCTGATTAACAGGTGTGTCCAGTGTAAAGCCCGCAGCCTCTGCTACAGCCGAAAACATGGAATGATTCCATTCGCTGTCAGGATTAAAAAAAGGCAGAGCCTTCTGATTAAAACTCAGGTTTCGGTCCGGTAAAATCTTAGATTCATCCCATTCCATTTTCTGACCGAGGCCTGTACATTCCGGGCAGGCACCAAAAGGGTTATTAAAAGAAAAAAGACGGGGCTGCAAATCCGGAATGGAAATACCGCAGTCCGGGCAGGCATTTTTCTGGCTGAAGAAAACCTCTTCTTCCCCAGCTTCAGTCCGCCGGGTTACAACAACAATACCGTTGGCACTCTTAAGGGCAATTTCCACGCTGTCTGTAAGACGGGTTCTCACATCAGCACTCTTTACGATTCTGTCAACAACAATTTCGATTGTGTGCTTTTTCTGCTTATCAAGTCTTACAGTCTCGTCAAGGTCAGCCATAACGCCGTCAACCCGGGCCCGGATAAAGCCTGATTTCTTAGCGTCTTCAAAAATCTTAGTGTGCTCACCCTTTTTACCCCGCACAACAGGAGCCAGCACCTGCATTTTAGTGCCGTCTTCCCAGGTCATAATTGTATCGATAATCTGGTCAATGGACTGCTCGCGGATTTCCCGTCCGCAGTTAGGACAGTGAGGCTTACCAATTCTCGAAAAAAGCAGACGGTAATAGTCGTAGATTTCCGTAATAGTTCCTACAGTAGAACGCGGGTTTTTATTTGTAGATTTCTGTTCAATGGAAATGGCAGGTGAAAGTCCTTCAATCAGATCAACATCAGGCTTATCCATACGGCCAAGAAACTGGCGGGCATAAGCCGAAAGACTTTCCATATAACGGCGCTGACCTTCCGCAAAAAGAGTATCAAAAGCAAGGGAAGATTTTCCACTTCCGCTCAGCCCCGAAATTACAACAAGCTTATTGCGCGGAAGTTCAACATCAACATTTTTAAGGTTATGCTCCCTCGCCCCCCGGATAACTATCTTCTCATCATTTGCTTTCATGAAAAATATTATAGTAAAAATAAGGATAAATAGCCACAGATTCACACAGATGAGACACAGATAGATATTAAGGATGGGGAAAGCCTGCTTATTCGACTTCTACACTCACATGCTTAAACTTAGTAACGTCAAACAGCCCCTTGTCTGTAATCTTCAGAGACGGAATTACAGGAAGAGCCATAAAGCATAAAGTCATAAAGACGGCAATATCTTTTGAAATTGAAAGCTCCTTTCTTGCAATTTCCTTCATTTCCCTGATTTTTTCTGCAACTTCAAAGGCAGACTTAGAACACATAATGCCGGCAATTTCGTGCTGAAAGCTGGATAAAATCTTTCCATTCTTTGCAATAGCCATACCACCGCCCATTTCAATAAGACAGTTTACGGCAGCTTCCATATCAAAGTCAGAATCACCGATTACAATTATATTGTGAGAATCATGGGCTACAGTCATACCGATAGCGCCACCTTTAAGGCCAAAGCCCTGAATAAGGCCAAGACCTACGTTTCCAGTCCCCTTATGACGCTCTACAACGGCAATTTTAATAATATCATCAGAATTTCGCTGCCAGCAGCCGTCCTTATCGCGGGAAACCTTAGCTTCTGCCATTTCAGTTACAATCTCATGAGGAATTATTTTAATAACCCTTACTCTGTCAGACTTAAGCTTCAGGGCCAGTCGTTCCCGGCTGAAGTTTTTTACATTCATTTTACCGCTTACTTTTTCAGGCTTTACCAGAAGGTCTTTTGCAAGATATTTTCCCTCATCAGCAACAAGCTTTCCGCAGGCCCAGACTTTTCTTACATTAAAGTCATTTAAATCATCAAATAAAATTAAATCAGCAAAGCGTCCCGGAGCAACTGCACCACGATCCCTCAGACCATAGCAGTTTGCCGCATTCAAAGTGGCAATTGTAATTGCTGTAAGTGGATTAAGGCCGTTTTTTACCGCAATCCTTATGTTATTATCTATATGACCTTCGTTTACAATGCTTGAAGGCTGGCGGTCATCAGTGCAGAAAAGACAGAGATGGAATGTATTTTCCGTAACGGCTGGCAAAAGGCTTTTAATGTCATTGCAGGCTGTTCCTTCCCGAAGCACAACATACATTCCTCTTTTAAGTCTTTCAACAGCTTCTTCTTTAGTTGTACATTCGTGGTCACTTAAAGCACCGGCCGCAACATAAGCATCAAGCCCGCTCCCAAACAGAGACGGACTATGACCTTCAAAAACTTTTCCGGCTTTTTTTGCAGTAATTATTTTATCAAGAACTTCATCATCAGCATTACATACACCCACATAATTCATAAACTCGCCAAGAACCGGAATGCGGGGATTTTCTATGCGGGAAGCAATTTCTTCTGCCCCCAGCACTGCCCCGGAATTTTCAAAAGGAGTTGCAGGAACGCAGGACGGAAAATGAAGAAATACCTTTAAAGCAATGTTTTCAGAAGCCTTAAGCATATAGTCCAGGCCGTCAAGTCCGCATACATTACAGATTTCGTGAGGATCCGCAAATACAGTAGTCGTTCCGTGAGGTACTACAAGTCGGGAAAATTCTGCCGGACACAAATGGCTTGATTCAATATGAACATGAGAATCTATCAGCCCCGGAGCAATATAACTGCCCCTTGCATCAAAGACCTCTTTTGCAGGCGGAAAATCATTTCCTCCAAAGCCCGCAATATAGGAGCCGGAAATATAAATGTCACCATCAAAAATACTTCTGTCAAAAACATTCACAATTCTTGCATTTTTAATGCATAAATCCGCAGTAATTCTTCCGGCGGCAGTATCAATCAGTTTTTTTAATTCATTTTTTTCCATATTAAACTTCTTAAATATCCTTTCTATATAAATTTTTTACATCAGGTGAGTATTCCAATAATTATCCGGATTACAAAAAGAAGTGCGACAAGGCAGGTCATCATCTTCAATTGTTTTATGCGGCCAGTAAGGGCTTTTATAATTACATAAGATAAAATGCCAAAAAGAATTCCGTCAGAAATACTTGAAGAGCAGATCATCATAATGATTGTAAGAAAGGCCGGAATCAGCTCTGTATAATCAGAATAATCTATATCCTTCACAGGAGTTATCATCATGCCCCCTACAAGTATAAGGGCTGACGCAGTAGCCGCAGAGGGAATTGAACCAAAAAGAGGCTCAAGAAAAAGTGCTAAAAGAAAGAGAATTCCTACGACAACTGCCGTAAGACCAGTTCGGCCCCCCTCTGCCACACCGGTTGAACTTTCAACAAAGGTTGTTATGGTAGAAGTTCCGAATATTGCTCCGGCAGTAGTTCCAACAGCATCTGCCATCAAAGCCTGCTTAGTATGAGGAATGGAACCATCTTCCCTTATCATATTCGATTTACCGGCGCAGGCAATCAGCGTTCCCACCGTATCAAACATATCAACATACAAAAGCGTGATTGTAATTATTATAAAATCAGAAATCGACTTTCCGCTTGAAAAAATATCAGCAAAGGAAAACTGACAGAAATATGGAGCAGAAGGCAGATAGCTGCCCCCGCTGTAATGAGTTACGCCAAAAGGAATACCAAGAAGAGTAACTAAAAAAATACCAATCAGGATTGCACCGCGAACTTTTCTGACAAGCAGAACACCGGTAATAATAACACCAATAACTGTCAGAACCGGAGTTCCCGTAAACCATTCAGAATTAATCGCAGTAATAGTCTCCTTATCGGCCACTATTACGTTACCGTTTTTTAAGCCGATATAGGCCACATAAAGCCCGACCCCGGCCCCGATTGATTTTTTAAGATTTGAAGGAATACATTCTACAATTGCTTCGCGGACATTTGTAACAGTAAGAAGAATAAAAATCAGGCCTTCAACCAGAACGGCGCTGAGAGCCCAGTGCCAGGAATATCCCATGGAATTACAGATTGTATAGGCAAACATTGCATTGAGTCCCATACCAGCAGAAAGGCCAAAAGGCAGGTTTGCATAAAAGCCCATTACAAAGCAAGCAATCGCCGATGCAATAGCCGTAGCCGCAAAAACCCTGGTAAAATCCATTCCGCAGTCAGAAAGAATCAGAGGATTGACAGCAAGGATATAGGCCATAGTCATAAAGGTAGAAAAGCCTGCTATTATTTCGGTTTTTACATCAGAGCCGCTTTCCTTAATATGAAAGAATTTTTCCATAGTTAAAGAATACACGGGGATTATCAAAAAATAAAGAAAAAAAAAACGGCCACAGATAAACACAGATGTCCACAGATTTGCAATGGTAAAAAAACAACCTTACAACTTCAAAATCAACATCACCATTGCTTAACTTGCGCATAGCGCAAGTTGCAGGACTATCCATGTCCCATCCGTGCTAATCCGCGTTCATCCGTGTCAAAAAACTAATTAGCCTTTATAGAATTTTTAACAATAACGTCGTGAGCACCGCCTTCACGGATAGAAGCAGAGCTTACGCGGGTAATTTTTGCCTTTTCCTGAAGCTCAGGAATAGAAACAGCACCACAGTTACACATAGCGTGAATAACCTTGCTTGTCGTAAGGGTAACGTTATCGTGGAGGGAACCGGCATAAGGAACGTAAGAATCAACGCCCTCCTCAAAAGCCATACCTTTCTTTCCGCCCAAATCATAGCGCTGCCAGTTGCGGGCACGGTTAGAACCTTCACCCCAGTATTCCTTAACATAGTTGCCGTTTACAATCAGCTTATTTGTAGGAGATTCATCAAAGCGGGCAAAGTAGCGGCCAAGCATTACAAAGTCAGCACCCATAGCAAGGGCCAGTGTAATATGATGGTCATAAACAATACCACCGTCAGAACAGATTGGAACGTAAATACCAGTTTTTTCGTAGTAAGCGTCGCGGGCCTTTGCAACTTCAATTGTTGCTGTTGCCTGACCGCGGCCAATACCCTTCTGTTCGCGGGTAATACAGATAGAACCGCCGCCAATACCGATTTTTACAAAGTCAGCACCAGCATCAGCAAGGAAGTTAAAGCCTTCAGCATCAACAACGTTACCGGCTCCAATCTTAGCTTCAGGCCATTTTGCGTGAATGTCCTGCAAAGCACGGCGCTGCCATTCAGTAAAGCCTTCAGAAGAATCCAGAGTCATTACATCAACACCAGCCTTAAGAAGAGCCGGAACACGCTCCATATAATCGCGGGTATTAATACCAGCTCCAACAATATAGCGTTTTTTGCTGTCCAGAAGCTCAAGAGGATGTTCAGTGTGGCTGGCAGCATCCTTACGGAATACCAGGTACAAAAGATTTCCATTTTTATCAACAACAGGAAGCTGATTGATTTTGTGAGCCCAAATCAAATTGTTAGCTTCTTCAAGAGTAATTCCGTCTTCAGCCTTTACCAGGTCTTTAAGCGGAGTCATATATTCAGAAACCTTAGCGTCAGGAGCGCAGTGATTTATTCTGAAATCGCGCTCAGTAATAATTCCAAGCAGCTTACCGTTTGCAGAACCGTCTTCTGTAACGGCAACAGTAGAGTGGCCGGTAACTTCAATTGCGGCAACAAGCTCAGTCAAAGTCTGATCAGGACGAATATTAGTATCAGAAGAAACAAAGCCGGCCTTATAGTCTTTTACCCGGGCAACCATGGCAGCCTGATTTTCAATAGTCTGAGAACCAAAAATGAAAGAGATTCCTCCCTCTTTTGCCAGTGCAACAGCAAGCTTATCATCAGAAACCGCCTGCATAACCGCACTAACCATAGGAATATTCATTGTAAGGGGGCATTTTTCACCCTTTTTCTTATTGAAGCGGACAACAGGAGTCTGCAAACTCACATTTGCCGGAATACAATCAGGGCCAGTATAGCCCGGAACCAACAGATACTCATCGAATGTGTGGGATTCTTCTTCAAAAAAATATGCCATGTATTACCTCTTTATTTAATCGGATATAATACAGAAAAATTCTTCTTTATACAATGGCGCAGTGCCACCTTCCCAGTCGCATTTCGCAGTTCCCTAACGGTCAGCATCCTCACTCGCAAAGCTCGCTGCGGCTGCCGCTTCGCGCTGCTCAATTCTCGGCGCAGTTCTTCTTAAAAATGCCACAACATCTGCCCAGGAAGGAAAAATATAATGACGTTAGTCATTTCCCCAATGCCACGCACCTGCTTGCATTGGGGTGTGACAAACTTTCGGAGATAAATTTCTCACAGAGGGCACATTGTTTATGGAAGTGGGATACTTTTGACACGAATGAACGCGGATAGACACGGATTTTCACGGATAAGATGGAATTTTTGGGCAAGCTGATGGTAATGGAAGTAATGGTAATGCAGGATGAATAAGAGGTTTGCCACACGGATTGAGGATTTCTACGAAATCCTTATTCCTACGGAATACCATTTTGCTAAGGCAAAATCTTTTTTTAGGTAAGCATAATATCATTTTTTTTACTTTTTTTCCAAAACATTGCCGGACTTTGCAAAAAAAATCCATATTAAGGTATGGAGGATTTTGTATGAGCGATACAAGAATAAATAAAGAGCAGCCGCTCACACCGGAAGAAAAATGGGAAAGGGCCACAATTGCAAACAACTTTATCTTTTATAAAGTGATGCGGCACAACCCTGATGTCTGTAAGGAACTGCTTGAAATACTACTGGAAATCGAAATTGACCGCATCGAAATGCGGGGTGAAGAAGTAATTGAAACAGATTTCGGCAGCAAGGGAATCCGGCTGGATATTTACGCTAAAAATGAAAAGAATGCCTACAACATTGAGCTTCAGGCGACGGATACAAAAGAGCTGGCTGAACGGGCCCGTTACTATCAGGGTATGATTGATGTGGATTGCCTGAAATCCGGACAGACATACAGAGAATTGAAAAATTCATACGTTATCTTTATTTGCATTCCTGATATATTCCAGAAGGGTCTTCCCTGCTATCATTTTGAAAATATCTGCCTGGAAACCCCGAAGCTTCGCCTTAATGACCGGGCTTACAAAATCTTTTACATTGCTGATAACTATGATAAAATACTGAATGAAAAACAGAAGGAATTCTTAAAGCTGGTTGCCGGTCAGAAAGCGGGCGATAACTTTTCCAAGAAGGTCGCCCGGCTGGCAGAAGACGCAAAGCATAACACTCAATGGAAGAAGCAGTATATGGAATGGGAAAGACAGAGAGCATATGATTTCGAAAGCGGCAAGGAAGCCGGTATTTCTCTTGGTGCTGAGCAGAAAGCTGTTGAAGCTGCCGTAATGCTGGTTCATGATTATAATGCTTCACCAGAAGTTGCAGCACAAAAAATGAAAGCTCCTCTGGAACTGGTGCTGGAAGCACTGGAAAAGCAAAATTAAAAGTTGTCACACGGATTGGAAATGACTAACGTCATTTCTTTTGTTCTGTAAAGCTGGTTGCCGGTCAGAAAGCAGGGGATAACTTTTCCAAGAAGGTCGCCCGGCTGGCAGAGGACGCAAAACATAACACTCAATGGAAGAAGCAGTATATGGAATGGGAAAGACAGAGAGCATATGATTTTGAAAGCGGCAAAGAAGCCGGTGCTGAGCAGAAAGCTGTTGAAGCTGCCGTAATGCTGGTAAAAAAATATAATGCCTCACCCGAAATTGCTGCTAAAGATATGAATGCGCCATTGGAACTGGTGCTGGAAGCACTGGAAAAGTAAAATATGTATGAAGATTGTCACACGGATTGGAAATGACTAACGTCATTTCTTTTGTTCTGCAAAGCTGGTTGCCGGTCAGAAAGCAGGCGATAACTTTTCAAAAAAAGTTGCCCGGCTGGCAGAGGACGCAAAGCATAACACTCAATGGAAGAAGCAGTATATGGAATGGGAAAGACAGAGAGCATATGATTTTGAAAGCGGCAAAGAAGCCG
>ODAI014439658.1_pt1 | contig 14843 bp, 13 predicted proteins | sample 1539321 | NCBI WGS metagenome assembly ODAI01 (sample SAMN02144231, study PRJEB22623) | gut metagenome | biome: sheep rumen | host: Ovis aries | place: New Zealand
ATTCCGGCCATTACGGCGGGGCGGTGGCCAACCCCATCAACGTGCTTTGCGCCATGATCGCCTCCCTCCAGGATGCCGACGGGCGCATCACCGTGCCGGGCTTCTACGACTCCGTCGTGGAGTTGTCGGCCCAGGACAGGGCCCTGCTGAACCGGGCTCCCTTCGACCTGGAAGAGTACAAGGCGTTCCTGGACATCAACGAGGTGAAAGGGGAGAAGGGATACAACACCCTGGAGCGTACGGCCATCCGGCCCAGCCTGGATGTGTGCGGCATTTGGGGCGGTTATACGGGCGCGGGGGCCAAGACGGTGCTCCCTTCCGTCGCGCACGCCAAAATCTCCATGCGCCTGGTGCCCAACCAGAAGGCCGACGACATCACGCGGCGCTTCGCGGAGCATTTCCGCTCCATCGCCCCGCCTTACGTGAAAGTGGATGTACAGCCCTGCGAGGGTGGTGACGGCTTCCTGATTCCGCTCAGTTCCCCGGCATTCAAGGCGGCGTCCCGCGCCATGGCGGAAGTTTACGGGGTGGAGCCGGTTCCCGCCCGGGGCGGCGGTTCCATCGCTATCCTGGCGCAGATGCAGCAGATTCTGGGCGTAGATCCGCTCCTGATGGGCTTCGGCCTGGAGCGGGACACCATCCATTCCCCCAACGAGAGTTATCTGCTCCGCCAGCTGTTCGCCGGCATGGAGTCCATCGCCCTGTTCTGCCAGTACTGGTAGGAACCTGCAGCACTTAAGTCGCTGATTTTAAGTCTCTTACGTTTGTATTGGTGCAATTTTTTGTGCACCAATACACGCGTATGTTGCTGATTCTGAGCATGGTAGGTGCTGCGGAGCGAATCAGGCCATGACGGCCGGTTTGTAGCGAAGGGTGAGGTAGAGCGCCCGCACGGCCAGATGTACGAAGTAGGCTCCCATCAGCAGGTGGAGGGCCTGCTTTGGTGTAATCCCGGGGCCCAGGATGACTCTGCCGGCAAACCACACGGCGAAAAAGCCCAGGGCGCACAGGAGGGTGCTGTTGCGCAGGTCCCGTGATGCAGTGGCACCGATGAAGATACCGTCCCAGATAAAGGCCGGGCAGCCGATCAGGGGCATCAGCAGCAGCCAGGGGATATACGGCCGTCCGGCGTCCACGACGGCGGGGTCCGAACTCATCAGTTGGAAGAGCGGCACCCCGCCCAGGCCGTACACCAGCATGAAGAAGGCCGCTACCGCCAGGCCCCAGAGGAAGGTTCCCCGCACGGTGGCGGATACGCCTTCCCGGGAGCCCGCTCCGATGAATCGGCCTGTAAGCGCTTCGCCGGCGTAGGCAAAGCCGTCGGAGAAGTAGCTGAAAATCATGAGCAGTTTCATCAGGATGGCGCTCACGGCCAGGACCATGTCTCCGTATCGGGCCGATATCATCGTGAAGCCGATATACACGGCAATCATCCCCAGGCTCCGCAGGAACAGGTCCCGGTTCATGGTGAAAAACCGGACCCTCGTCGCCGCCCCTGAAGACTCGTCCACGATTTTGGCGTTTTTCGTGGCCGAACCAGCAATAATCGAAGACTCGTCCACGTTTTTGGCGTTTTTCATGGCCGAACCAGCAATAATCGAAGATTCGTCCACGTTTTTGGCGTTTTTCGTGGCCGGGAAGGGAAGAAGGGGCGAGGTTGAAGCGCCGGTGAAGGCGGGGTAGCGGCGGTGGGCGGCGGCAAGGCAGTAGGCGAAGCCGCTCCACTGGGCGATGACGGTGCCGGCGGCGATGCCAGGAAAGCCCATGGCGGGAATCAGGACCGGGGCTACGGGAAGCAGGCTGCCCGGCCCGCCCACGCCCAGGGACAGCACCACGGAAAAGAAAATGTTGAGCCCGTTCACCAGAAGGTCCGCCACCATGGGCCGCACGGTGTCTTGCACGCCGATAAACCAGCCTTTGAGTGCAAAGAGCGAGAGGGTGGCCGGTGCCGCCCAGATACGGATGTAGAAGTACTGCGTGGCCAGCTGCCTAACTTCGCTCGAGCAGTCCACCACCAGGAAAGCCAGCCAGATAACTACCCATTGCAGCGCAAGCAGCGCCAGTCCGGACAGCAGGGCGATGCCCAGCGCCCGCTGCAGGATGGCGCCGACCTCCGTCCCCGCCGGTTTCGTCCCCGCCGGTTCCGCCCCCGTCCCTGCCGATCCAGTCTCCGCCCCCATCGGACCCGCCCCCGGCCGCCCTGCAGCCAGTTGCCGGCCATAGGCCTGGGCGGTGAGACCGCCGGTGCCCACGCGCAGGAAGCCGAAGCTCCAGTACAGCAGGTCGAAGAGCATGGTGCCGATAGAAATGCCCCCGATCAGGGCGGCGGACGAGTATCCCGCCGCTCCCAGATGCCCCGCCACGGCGATGTCCACCATGCCCACCAGCGGCACGGTGATGTTGGCCAGGATGCTGGGCACCGCCAGGCGCAGTATTTCCTTGTTCAGTCTCATATAAAAGACACGTTATAAGGGGATACGCATTCCCCGGAGCATCGGTCTTTTATTTGCGGAGGGAAATGCGTATCCCCTTACCGGAACTTCTTGTCCTCTTCCAGCATGCCCAGGTAGGAACTGTACCGCTCCTGGGCGATGAGCCCTTCTTCTACGGCGGCCTTCACGGCGCAGCCGGGCTCGTGGGTATGCGTGCAGGGGGTGAACCGGCACCCGGCCGACACCCGGAGCATTTCGGGGAAGTACTTGGCGATTTCCTCCTTTTCCAGGTCTATCAGGCCAAACCCCCGGAGCCCCGGTGAATCAATGACATAGCCTCCGCTTTGAAGGGGATACATCTCATAGAGGGACGTGGTGTGCCTCCCTTGCAGGTGGGCGGTGGATATGCTGCCGATTTTGGGTGAGAGCGTAGGGTCCAGCGCTTTGATCAGGGACGATTTTCCCACGCCGCTCTCTCCGGAAAACAGATTGATCCCGCCCCGGCAGGCCTCGCGGATGTCGGCCACGCCTTCGCCGGTTTCCACCGAAGTCTGGATGACCCGGTATCCGGCGCCTTCGTAGATTTGCCGGAAGGCTTCGATCTGCTCTCCGGCCTCCTGCCGGTACAAGTCTGTCTTGGACAGGACGATGGTGACCGGGATCCCGTACACTTCGCAGGTGACCAGGATCCGGTCCAGGAAGGGCAGCTTCACCTGGGGAAAATACAGGGAGACAATCAGATAGGCCATGTCTATGTTGGCGGCGATGATGTGCGCCTGCCGGGACAGGTTGGTGGAGCGGCGGATGACGTAGTTCTTCCGCGGAAGGATTTCGGTGATGGTGGAACTCCCGTCTTCTTCCGTCTGGTAACGGACGCGGTCTCCCACGGCGATGGGATTGGTTATCTCGCTGGCCTTGAGCCGGATTTTGCCCCTGAGCACGGCGGGGAAGACCTCCCACGCGGGCAGCTCCGACAGCAAGTAATGGCTGCCGGCGTTTTTCACCACTGTTGCTTCACCTTGAATCATGTTGCAAAGATAATGAAAATCGGCCGATTTGCGATTTATCCGCCAAATCTGTAACTTTGTGCTTGCTATGGCAGAAAACGATTGGAAATCAAGGCTGGGCGTGGTTTATTCCACCAATCCGGACTTTTCATACACCACCGCGGCCCCGGAGGCTGTCCCTACTTTGGCCCCGGAGCGGCAGCGCCTGATTGTGGGGATAGACCGGCGCAATCGCGGCGGAAAGCAGGTCACCCTGGTCACCGGCTTCCAAGGGGCCGACGAAGACCTCAAATCCCTGGCCAAAACCCTGAAAACCAAGCTGGGCGTGGGTGGCAGCGCCAAGGATGGGGAAATCACCATCCAGGGAGATTTCCGGGACAAAGTCTGCGATCTGCTCAAGGGCATGGGATATAACGCCAAACGGGGGAATTAAATGCTGCTGGAAGGGCCTTTCAAGACGGGAGAACTCCTGCTGGAGCAAACCCCATCCGGCACGGCTGGCGCGCCGGAGGGGGCGCCGTTGCTGCTGGGCATCCTGGTTACGCTCTTCGTGGTATTGGCCCTGCTGGAACTGCGCAATCTCATCCACGTCGCCCCTTTCCTGTGGGACGCCGTGTTCCGGGCCCGGGGAAGCGTGGCGCTGGAGAATAACGTCCGGGTGGCCCGGGAGCGGAACGCCCTGGCCCTGATCCTGATTATCCCGGCTGTGCTCCTGATGTACCGTTATCGGCTATACGATCCGGATTTCCTGCAACCCTTCTCGGACAATATCCGCCTGGCCGTGATTGCCGGCGTTTTTTCCGCTTACCTGCTGCTGAGACTGCTCATTTATGTCTGGCTGCGCCCCCGCCGGCGGGCCGACCATTTCCGGATGGCGCACCGCTCCGGTTTTACCTTTTTCATCCTTCTGATGATACCCCTCATCGCTACGGTGATGGTCCTCTATCTGGTCGGTGCCAATGACTTTATAGTGAGGACCTTCCTCTATGCCGAAACGGGACTTGTCTATTTGGTTTTTTTACTGCGGAAAGCACAAATTTTGTCTTTATCTTGCAATCCTTTGCTAACTTTTTTGTACCTTTGCGGGCTTGAAATTCTGCCTACCGGCGCACTGGTCGCCACGGCTGTATTGTTGTAGAGAAGAGAAGTTAACAAAAATGAGTATCAAGAACATCCTGATTTCGCAGAAGGCCCCTCGTGTGCTTACTCAGTATCAGAGCGTTACAGAGAAGTTCGGTGTCAATTTCGAATTCCGCCCCTTCTATGTGGTTGAACCCCTTTCCTCTCGTGAATTCCGCGCCCAGCGAATCAATCTGTTGGACTACACGGCCATTGTCTTTTCCTCCCGTCATGCCATTGACGCTTTCTTCCATCTGGCCGAGGAACTGCGGACTAAAATTCCCGAGACCATGAAGTATTTCTGCACCACGGAGGCTGTGGCCATGTACCTGCAGAAACACATCGTGTATCGCAAACGGAAAATCTTTTTCGGCACCGGCACCCCCGAGAGCGTGGTTGCCCTGATCGGCCCCAAACACAAAGGAGAGAAATTCCTGATCACCACGTCGGATTCTTCCTCGTCAGAGGCCATCACCTCCCTTTTCCAGGCCAATAAGCTCAGTTTCAATACGGGCGTTTTCGTAAAGTCTGTCAGCCAGGACCTGCACGAGGTGAACCTGAAAGACTACGACATGATTGTGTTTTACAATCCGGCCGACGTGAAATCCCTGCAGGAGAATTTCCCGGATTTTGAACAGGGAGACATCAAAATGGTCTCCTACGGGAAATCCATCGTCCGCGCCATGGAAGAAGCCGGGCTCAGGATCGACGTGAAAGCCCCCTCTCCGGAGGCTCCCTCGGTGGCCCGTGCCATCGAACTGTACCTGGAAGGCCTGCAGTCATGACGGATGAAACCCTCACCAAGCAAGAGCGGCTCTGTGGCAAAAAAGCTGTGGAGGCACTCTTCGGGCGGGGTAAAAGCGGTACCAAGGGTTGCCTGAGATACCGTTTCCTGATGCGGGAAAGCGAAGAGCTGCCTTCCCGAATTTTGGTTTCGGTCCCTAAACGCTCCTTCAAGCGAGCCGTGAAACGCAACCTTCTTAAGCGGCGCATCCGGGAGGCGTATCGCCGGCAGAAAGCCCTGCTGGGCCCCGGCATGGATGTGCTCTTTGTGTATCTTCCGCGGGAGGTGCTGCCGTCGGCCGATATCCATGCCAATATGGCGTCCGTGCTGTCGGAGATTGGTAGCCGTAAAGTGGAAATGGTTGATAATCAAATAAATATCAATAAGTGTCCGGGCGAAAATGACTAGACACTTTTTGCTAAAGATTTGAGTATGAGCGATTTCCGAAATACGCTGAAAAACATCCTGATTTTTCCTTTCGTGCTCCTGATCAAATTTTATCAGGTATGCATCAGTCCTTTCACGCCGCCGGCCTGCCGATTCACCCCTACCTGCTCGCAGTACGCCCTGGAGGCTTTCCGCAAGCATGGTCCCATCAAAGGCCTGTATCTGTCGGTGCGCCGCATCCTCCGCTGCCATCCGTGGGGCGGAAGCGGCTATGATCCCGTTCCTTAAACTATGCCCAAGAAAGAAAAGATCCGTGAAATGTTCGACGGGATTGCCCCGTCCTACGACCGCCTGAACCACATCATGTCCCTGAATGTGGATAAAGTGTGGCGCCGTCATGCGCTGAAACAAATCGTGGACGGAACCCCGCAGCGGCTGCTGGACGTGGCCTGCGGGACGGGCGATTCCACCATCTCCGCCGCCGTGGCCGCCGCCGAGGGGTCTGTGGTTACCGGCGTGGACATCTCGGAGGGGATGATGGCCCTGGTCATGGACAAAGCCCGGAAGGCCGGTGTGGCAGACCGGATCCGCCTGCAGGTGGCCGACGGGGAAGCGCTTCCCTTTGCCGACGGTTCCTTCCACCGGGTTACCTGCGCCTTCGGCATCCGGAACTTCGAACACAAGGAGAAAGGCCTTGCCGAATTCCGCCGGGTGCTCTGCCCGGGCGGCCGTGCCGTGATCCTGGAGCTGTCTGTCCCGCAGAACCGCGTAATCCGCTGGTTCTATGACCTGTATTTCCTGCATGTGCTGCCCTGGATCGGCGGGGTGGTGTCCGGCGACAAGGCTGCCTACAAGTATCTTCCCGCTTCGGTCCATGCTTTTCCCGCCCCCGGGGAATTCTGCACCATGATGCGGGAGGCGGGCTTTTCCCGCGTCTCCCACAAGGCCTTTACCCTGGGCCTGTGCCGGATGTATGTGGGAGAAGTGTGATTTATTTGCTATCTTTGTATTCGCAAAATACTAAAAACCTAGACATGTCCAATTATTTTTACAACATGATTCCCAAGGAAGAACTGGAGCGTATGCCCTACATGCCCACCTTGGGAGAGTTTGTGGAATGGATGGGAAAGACCTATGCAGATATGCCGGCGCTTTCCAACCAGACCGACACCATCACCTACAAAGAATTCTGTGACCGTATCGCCCGCCGCCGTGCCTTCATCGAGGGCCTGGGCCTTCCCAAGGGTGCGCACATCGCCGTTTGGGACCGCAACAGCCAGGATGCGATAGAGCTGTTCTTCGCTATCACGTCGGCCGGATATGTCGTGATGAATTTCCCGCCCACCCTGCCGGAAATGGCCGCCGTGGGCTCCTGCATGAAATTCGACATTGCCGCCATCTTCGTGCGCGAGGAGTTCATGCCCCTCACCGCCAAGATGCAGGGCGTAAAGGTGGTTCCAGCCTCCAGCATCGCTGAGGAGAAGGCCCCAGTCACCATCGTGGACAAGGACCAGCCGGCCGCCATCTTCTTCACCGGCGGCACCACCGGTTCCCCCAAGGGCGCCGTGCTCAGCCACCGGGCCTTCATGCGCGGCGGCTACAATGCCATCTTCAAGCCGGGAAAGGTAATCGGCGTACACCGCTATATCGCCCTGCTCCCGCTTAGCCATGTGTTCGGCGCCATCGCCGGCATGACAGGCTGCTTCTATACGGGCGGTCTGCTGTTCACCTGCGAAGACATGAAAGCCACCATCGGCAAGCTTCCCGTGATCAAACCCACCCTGCTGGTGATCGTTCCCGGCATCTGCGACATCCTCGCCGGCCTGGTGAAGATGTACGGTCCGCAGTTCCTGGGCGGCAACCTGAAGATGATCATCTCCGGCGCCGCCAACGTCCCTCCCCGCCTGGTGGATATCTTCACCAAGCTGGGCGTGGAATTCTGCTTCGGCTACGGCCTCACGGAAACCGCCAACCTTACTTCGGCCAATGCCAATGCCGTGGAAAAGCCTACTTCCATCGGCAAAATCTATCCCGGCCAGGAGACCAAGGTGGTAGACGGCGAGCTCTGGGTCAAGGGCGACAACCTCTTCTCCGGTTACTACAAAGACCCGGAGAAAACCGCCGAGGCCCTTACCCCGGACGGCTGGCTGCGCACCGGCGACCTGGTTCACTTCGATGACGAAGGCTTCCTGTATATCACCGGCCGCATCAAGAACCTGATTATCCTCTCCAACGGCGAAAACGTGAGCCCGGAAAGCCTGGAAGAGCCCTTCTATGCCGATCCCTGCGTGCGGGACGCCATGGTGAAGGAAGACAGCCTGAACGGCCATCAGGTGATTGCCGTGGAAATCCTTCCCTTCATGCCCGCCTTCGACGGCAAGCCCTGGGAAGAGGTGGAGGCTTATATGAACAACCTGGTGAAGAAGATCAACGCCACCCTTCCTACCACCCATCAGATTATCAAGGTTACCGTGCGCACGGAGGACTTCAAGCGCACCGGCAGCATGAAAGTTTCCCGCGTATGACCAGAGAGGAAGTATTCGAAGGCCTGAAAGAGATTCTGGCCGTGGTGCGTCCCAATACGGACCTTTCCGCAGCAAACTACAACACCGAGCTCGTCCGTGAGCTCGGTGTGGATTCCCTCACCATGATGCTGCTTTCGCTGGCGGTGGAGGATAAGTTCAAGATGCAGTTCCCGGTAGGGGAGGCCGCTCCCACAACCGTTGGGGAGGTCTGCGACGCCGTGCTTAAGGCACTCGCTTAAATGCTTTTGACATAGCTCCTTCTGCGCTGGTAGGGCTGGGGGTCGTAAATGCCGAACAGGCTTTGCACCTTATGGTTTTCCTCCAGCTGAGGATTTAGTAACAACCGCCTGATTCCCAGGCGGTTGTAATTTTCATGCAGGTACTTGAACATGAGCAGGGCGGCGCCTTTGGCCTGGTATTCCGGCAGTACGCCTATCAAAAGGGCTTCCACCGTGTCGTTTTTCCGGGGGTTCAGCTGCGGGAGGATGTGCATCCAGCCCCAGGGAAAAATGCGGCCTTTGGCCTTCCGTACCCCGGCGGAAATGTGCGGCATGGTTACCGTAAAGGCCACCAGGCGGTCCTGATCGTCCACCACCATGGCCACCAGGTCTTTGTTCATGACGGGGACGTACTGTTTTACATACGTGTCTATCTGCTCTTCCGACAACTTGGAGTATTCATACAGGGGGGCGAAGGCGTCGTTGAGCACATGGAACATCTCCCGCCCGCGGATGGCAAGCTGCCGGAGGTTTTTGGGACGGATCACATGCACGCCGTATTTTTTCTCTGCCAGGGAGGCATACTGGTACATGGCGGGAAGGGTGTCCGGAAGGTCTATGTAGCGCTGGGTCCAGTCGGCGTCCTTGGTGAAGCCCATCCGTTCCAGGTATTCCCCGTAATAAGGATAATTGTAGATTACGGTGAAGGGGCTTTCGTTCTCGAAGCCCTCTACCAGAAGGCCTTCGCGGTCCATGTCGGTGAAGCCCAGCGGGCCTTTCACTTTGCTGGCGCCCCTTTCGCGGCCCCAGGCCACGACGGCATCCACCAGGGCCTGGGCCACGCCGAAGTCTTCCACGAAGTCGATCCAGCCGAAGCGGACCACTTTCTCCCCCCATTTTTCGTCGGCCTTGTGGTTGATGATGGCGGCGATGCGGCCGGCCGTCTTTCCCTGCTTCAGGGCAAGGAAAAGCTCTTTTTCGCAGAAGGCGAGCGCGGGATTGCTGTCTCCGAGGGTCTTGAACTCGTCGTCTTCAAAGGCGGGAACCCATTTGTCGCAGTTTTTGTATAATTCAAGCGGGAAACGGATGAATTGTTTCAACATGTCTTTCCCCCTTACGGGAACGACTTGCAGGTTGGCGTCAGGTTTCATGTACAGTAGGTTTGCGACTGCAAATATAACCAGAATTATTCTTATCTTTGCAAGATATAGATTAAAAAGACATGATAGACAAGAAGACATTCGATAAATGGAACTGGTTGGTCGCCCTGGCCGTACTGCTGGTTTCCGGGGTCACCTACCTTTCCACCATAGAGCCCACCGCCTCCTTCTGGGACTGCGGGGAATTCATCGCATCGTCCTACAAACTGGAGGTGGGACATCCCCCGGGAAACCCTGTTTTCCAGCTCATTGCACGGTTCTTTACCATGGGGGTGAAGCCGGAACATGCCGCTCTGGCGGTGAATGCCATGAATGCCATCCTGAGCGCCCTCACCATCTTTTTCCTGTACCTGACCATTGTCTTTTTTGCCAAGCGGGTAGTCGCCGGCAGGGCATCCGTGTCCGGCGCCTCTCCGTCTTACAGCATGGCCCAGGCCACAGCCATTTTCGGTTCCGGTGTGGTGGGCGCCCTGGCCTACTGTTTCAGTGACACGTTCTGGTTCAGCGCCGTGGAGGGAGAAGTGTATGCCATGAGTTCGCTGTTCACGGCCGTGGTGTTCTGGGCCATGTGCCGCTGGTACGAAACGGCAGACCGTCCCCATGCCAACCGCTGGATCGTGCTCATTGCCTTCCTGATGGGTCTGAGCATCGGTGTTCACCTGCTGAACCTCCTGACCATCCCGGCTTTCGTATTCATGTACTACTACCGGAAGAACGAGGACAAGAAACTGTCTTTCAAGCAGCTTGCGGTGGTTTTCCTGATCGGCGTGGTCATCGAGTTCCTGCTGGTCTATCTCTTTATCCCGTACCTGCCCAAACTGGCGGCCTTCTTCGACCGCATCTTCGTGAACGGTTTCAGCCTGCCCTATAACAGCGGCGCCGTCTTCTTTATGGTGACCCTGCTGGTGCTGTGCTTCTGGGGGCTTTTCACCACCCTCAAGCGGGAGAAGGTGTTCTTGAATACGGTCCTGCTGTGCGTGACCACCCTGGTGATCGGCTTTTCGCTGTTCTCCATCGTAATTATCCGTTCCAGCGTGAAAACGCCCACCAACGAGTATCAGCCGGACAATCCCTACACCCTGGTGCGCTACCTCAGCCGCGAGCAGTATGGCAGCACGCCGCTCCTGTACGGACAGTACTTCGACGCCCCCTATGACCTCAAGACCGGGAAATACTGGGCCCCCCTGAACGGCAAATATGTCCATGCCGAATCCCCGGCCGATGCCGAGTACCGCCAGGAGGGCAAGATGCTCTTCCCCCGCATGTGGTCCAACGCAGACCCGCGCTACATAGACTTTTACCAGATGTACACCCAGGGCAAGGGTGCGCGCGTGAAAGACGCCACATACCGCAAACCTACCTTCGGCGCCAACCTGGCCTACTTCTTCGACTACCAGCTGAACTGGATGTACTGGCGTTACTTCATGTGGAATTTCGTGGGCCGGCAGAACGATGTCCATTCCCCTTCGCCCGGAGAGGTGTTCTACGGGAACTGGGAGAGCGGCGTCAAGTTCATCGACGAGCTCCGCCTGGGAGACCAGTCCGACGCCCCTGCCATCCTGAGCGAAAACAAGGGCAAGAACCACTACTTCTTCCTGCCGCTGCTGCTGGGCCTGCTGGGCCTGGTGTTCCAGTTCGACAAAGACAAGCGCGGCTCCTGGCTGGTGTTCCTAATGTTCTTCATGACCGGTATCGCCATTGTGCTGTACCTGAACCAGCCGCCCTATCAGGTGCGCGAACGGGACTACGCGTATGCGGGTTCCTTCTATATGTTCGCCATCTGGATCGGCCTTGGGGTGGCCGCATTATATGAGTGGATAAACCAGTGGGTCAAGGGGAAGGAAAAGCCGGTTTCCATCGCGGTCTCCCTGCTTTGCCTGGGCGTTCCCGCCCTGATGGCGCAGCAGAACTGGGACGACCACGACCGCTCCCACCGCGCCACCGCCGTGGAGATGGCCGCCAACTACCTGAATTCCGTTGGCCCTGGCGGCATGCTGGTCACCCATGGGGACAACGACACCTTCCCGCTCTGGTACGCCCAGGAAGTGGAAGGGGTACGCACCGATGTCCGCGTGGTGAACACCTCCCTGCTGGGCACGGACTGGTATATCGACCAGATGAAATGGGCCTCCAACAAGAGCGCCCCGCTGCCCCTGACCGTTTCCAAGGCGCAGTACCTGTACGGAACCAACGAGTTCGTGTACATCGCCCACGACGACGGCACGCCCATGCTGCTGTCGGACGTGATGGATATCTTCAGGGACCCCAAGATGAAGCTCACCCTGAACGACGGCACCAAACTGGATTTCATCTGCGCCCGTAAGCTGGTGATGCCGGTGAACAAGGAAAACTGCCTGAAATACGGCATTGTCCCGGAAATGTTCGCCGACCTGATTCCGGAATACATCACCCTCACCGTACCGGAAGACAAGAGCTATTTCTCCAAGCCGGAACTGTTCATGCTGGACCTGTTGTCCAACTATCAGTGGGACCGTCCCCTGCATGTGCTGAACATGGGCGGAGACCTGAAGGTGGGCATCAAGGACTACCTGCTCTTCGACGGTTTCTCCTACCGCTTCACGCCCATCCGCAATACGCCCAGCAGCACGGATGCAGGCATTGTGGACGCCCTGGAGCTGTACGACAAAATGAAAAACGTGTTCAAGTGGGATGCCCTCAAGCGTCCGGACTACTATGTGGATTACCAGAACCTGTACACCTTCCTGGGCGTGCTCAGCCAGCGGCAGCTCTTTGTCACGGCGGCGAACGCCCTGATCGATGCCGGCGAGAACGAGAAGGCCCTGGAGATGCTTGACATGTGCCAGGAGCGTTTCCCGGATACCAACTTCCCGCTGGAATCCATCCCCGTGGGCTTCTCCGGCAACGACTATATGGTGGCCCAGATGGTGGAGGCTTACTATCACCTGGGTGCCGCGGAAAAGGCGCGCGAACTGGGCGTGAAGATGTGCGACGAACTCCAGAAGACCGCAACGTTCTACCTGGAATGGGGAGATCTGGGCAGCGCGGAGTTCGAGACCGCCGGTCGGGTGCTCCTTTATATTGCCGACGTCATGAAGCAGTACGGAGACAAGGAACTGTCCGGCAGCATCATCGACCGTTTCGAAGACCTGCTCCGGACTGTCACCGGCCCCGGCTACGCCCTGGAGGATGAGGGGGATTCGCTTTCCGTGGAGCAGTAACACGGCGCGCAGGATCAACAAAAAAAAACGGCCCAGGATTATCCTGAGCCGGTTTTTTCTGCTTTCCGGAGCTTAGTCCTGGATGGCCGCAATGCCGGGGAGGACCTTGCCTTCGATGGCTTCCAGCATGGCGCCGCCGCCGGTGGAGACGTAGCTCACTTTGTCGGCGTAGCCCATCTGGGTGACAGCGGCTACGGAGTCACCGCCGCCCACCAGGGTGTAGGCGCCGTTCTTGGTGGCTTCTGCCAGGTCTTCGGCGATCTGGAGGGTACCCTTGGCAAAGTTCGGGAGCTCGAATACGCCCACGGGGCCGTTCCAGAGGATGGTCTTGGAGCTGAGGATGATCTTCTTCCAGTTCTCCAGGGACTCGGGTGCGGCGTCCATGCCTTCCCAGTCGTCCGGGATTTCGTTGATGGGGAAGATCTTGCGGGGCGTATCGTTGTCGAAGGCCTGGCCGCATACGGTAGCCACGCTCAGGGACAGGTTCACGCCGCGCTCCTTGGCCTCTTTCATGATTTCGAGGGCGTCCGGAATCAGTTCATCCTCGTGCAGGGACAGGCCGATCTTGCCGCCCTGGGCCTTGATGAAGGTGTAACCCATACCGCCGCCGATGATCAGGTTGTCCACCTTGCCGACGAGGTTCTTCAGGACGGCCAGCTTGGAGCTCACCTTGGAACCGCCGATGATGGCGGTAAGGGGACGCTGGGCGTTTTTGAGCACGTTGTCGATAGCCTTGATCTCGCCTTCCATCAGGTAGCCGAACATCTTGTCGTTGGGGAAGTACTCGGCGATGAGGGCGGTGGAGGCATGGGCGCGGTGGGCGGTGCCGAAGGCGTCGTTGATGTAGCAGTCTGCATAGGAGGCAAGCTTCTTGACGAACTCCTTCTGGGACTCTTTCACCACCTTCTTGGCCGCCTTCTTCTCCTCGTCGGTGGCATCCTCTGCCAGGCCGCGGGGTTTGCCTTCTTCCTCTGCATAGAAACGCAGGTTTTCCAGCAGGAGGGCCTCGCCGGGTTTAAGGGCGGCGGCCTGTGCATCTGCCTTCTGGCAGTCATCGGCAAACTGGACGGGAACGCCCAGGCATTCGCTTACGCGGCCCACGATGTGCTTCAGGGAGAACTTGGGATCCACTTTCTTGGGACGTCCCAGGTGGGACATGATGATGAGGGATCCGCCACTTGCGAGCACCTTTTTCAGGGTGGGCATGGCGCGACGGATACGGGTGTCGTCCGTGATCTCGAACTGCTCGTTGAGCGGGACGTTGAAATCTACTCTCACGATGGCTTTTTTGCCGGTGAAGTCGTACTTGTCGATGAATTGTTGCATGGATATATAGGTTTAAATAATTTTCTTGAGCCTACAAATTTAACTATCTTTGCATAAATTTCAAAAAATATGGCGGTAGAATACCCTGCACAATACTGGAAAGACTACGAACTCCTGGACAGCGGCAACGGCGAAAAACTGGAGCGCTTCGGCAAATATGTCCTCCGTCGTCCGGAGCCCAAGGCCCTCTGGACCCCATCTTTGCCGGAGGCAGACTGGAAGCGTCTGAGTCATGTGACCTTCCGTCCCGGCGCCGGGTTCGGCAAGGCCGGCAAGGAAGACAGCGGCACCTGGGAACGCGGCAAAAAGATGGAAGACCAGTGGGGCATTGCCTATAACGGAGAACCGGACGGGGAAACCCATGCCGCCAGCGACCTGCACCTGAGCCTCCGCCTGGGGCTCACCTCCTTCAAGCATGTGGGCGTGTTCCCCGAGCAGGCTCCCAACTGGGAGTTCATCTTCCGGGAAACCGGCCGTCTTGCCCGCATCCACAAGGCCAACGGCCTGCCTGCCCCCAAGGTCCTGAACCTGTTCGCCTACACCGGTGCGGCGTCCCTGGCCGCCAAATGCGCCGGGGCCGATGTCACCCACCTGGATTCTGTGCGCCAGGTAGTCACCTGGGCCCGGGAAAACATGGAACGCAGCGGTCTGGCCGGTATCCGCTGGGTAGTGGAAGACGCCCTCA
>ODAI011013874.1_pt1 | contig 14842 bp, 12 predicted proteins | sample 1539321 | NCBI WGS metagenome assembly ODAI01 (sample SAMN02144231, study PRJEB22623) | gut metagenome | biome: sheep rumen | host: Ovis aries | place: New Zealand
AACACGAAAGTCTATGACGGGATCGTCAGAGTCACGAATGCGGACGCCTTTGCCGGCGCAAAGCTCCTCGCAAAAAAAGAGGGGATCCTGGTCGGAATCTCCTCGGGGGCGGCTCTTCATGCGGCGATTGAGCTCGCCAAAAAGCCGGAAAATGCCGGAAAGGTGATCGTCGCGATCCTTCCGGACAGCGGCGACCGGTATTATTCGACGCCGCTCTTTAAGGAAGACTGACAGAACGCAGCGAAAAGGGCTCTTTTGACCCTGTGCAGGCGGAGAGGATGATATGCCCCGGAAGATCCGTCTGGAACATGGTGACGGACGGGTCGGAGCAGGTGACGCACAGGTTTTTCGGGGGTTCATTTTCCGCTTCTTCGGTATGAAAGCGGAAGGAGACGGAAGTCAGTGAGGCGGCGATGCCCTCGCCGGTGTATTTTAAGTAGCTCTCCTTGAGCGTCCAGAAGCGGGTGAACCACTCCGAGCGGGCCTCCTCGCAAGAGGCGGTCTTATAGAGGAAGGATTGCTCCTCCTCCGTGAGCACGCGGCGCACAAGGGCATCCCTCATGGGCCGAACCTTCTCGACATCGACGCCGACCGGGAGGTCGGAAAGTGCCAGAGCGACCATTCCAACGCAGTGGCTTATATTGTAGTGAACGTGCGGCAGGCCGAAAATGAACGGCTTGCCGCCTTTTTCTGTCCGTATAAAGGCGTCCAGCCATACCTGGTCGACTTCAAGCCGGAAGCCGTCCTTCAGAGCAAATGCGAGAAGGCGGCGGCCGAGAAGGTGCTCGTATGTGAAACTTTTTTCTCCTTCCGGAAGCGTGTAAGGCGCAAGATAGATCGTGTTCATGGATCCCTCCGGGATATGGTTCATTTCGGTTTCTTCAAGGATACTACTTGTTGGCGGGAAAGTAAAATGCTATTATTGATTAATCAGCAGACAGTTTACAGGGTGGATTATGAAAAAATTTGCAAGGCAGAGCGGTATCAATTTTATCATTTTAATCTTGGTCTGTATCATCGGCCGGATTGCGGCGGGCAATACTTACAGCCAGTATGTTTCCCTTTACTACTCGAGCAGGGATTCGAAAACATTTTCCGTGGAGCAGACGGACGGCGACGGCCGGGCGTCGATTGAACTGATGAAGGTAAGAGACGGCCGGGCCCGCATAAAACTGCATGCGGAAAGCCCCGGCCGGGTTAATCTCGAGATCCGGGACGAGGCGGGAGTTGGAGCGGCGATCTGCGACTTCAGGATCGGGCGATTCGGGACAATCTACAGTCTCACAACCGGCGGCTTTACCGGGGACAGCATTATGATGTTCGCGATAATGCTGTACATTTTTGTTGAAAGCCTGCTGCTCTTTATGGTCTTCAGGCGGGCGAAGGGGGCTTCATTTTACTCCTACAATACGATCTATGCGGCCGGCTTTTCCCTCTTTCTGTTCCTGACCGGCATTTTGCTTCTCATGGAGACCGTGCGGCACATCATGGATCCCTTAAATTTCATCATGATCAGTGTGTACAGCAATTTATCGTCGGCAGGCTATCGGTTCATGGTGCTGACGTTTCCGCTTATCTTCCTGTTTGCGGTCTCGATGACGCTGAGCAATATCGCGCTGCTCCGTCACGAGAGACCGCGTCTCCAGAATGTGCTTGGGATCCTGATCAGCTTCCTCATGGTTGCAGGCGCCGTGGCGTCGATTTTCATCGTCGGGGTGTATTTTATGGGATCGGAGACGGAATACCGGATCCGGCAGACTCTCCAGAATGTGTACTGCACCGCTTATGCCTATTTTGAATGTATGCTGATCGGGGCTGTCATCTGCGGTATCAAGGCCGCGAGGCACATTCCGAAAGGGCCTGTGGATTACATCCTGATCCTGGGCTGCGGGTTTCGGAAGGACGGGACGCTGCCGCCGCTGCTTCGCGGCCGCGTCGACCGGGCGATCGCGTTCTGGAAAGACCAGAAGGAGAAAGGGAAGACGGCCATTCTGGTCCCCTCCGGCGGTCAGGGGCCCGACGAGGTGATGCCGGAAGCCGAGGCGATGCGGAACTATCTTCTCTCCCAGGGAATCCCGGATGAGTACATCCGGCCGGAGAAGGAGTCCAAGAACACCTACCAGAACATGGTATTTTCAAAGAAGCTGATTGAAAATGAAAACAAAGACGCCCGCGTCATCTTCTCGACTACTAACTACCACGTCTTCAGAAGCGGCGTCTGGGCCTCCCTGGCCGGCCTTCGGGCGGAGGGAATCGGCAGCATCACGAAGTGGTGGTACTGGCCCAACGCGTTCATGCGGGAGGTCGTCGGGCTCCTCGCCAACCGCTGGAAGCAGGAGCTGGTCTTCCTTATAGTCCTCATCTTCGTGTTTGGGACGATGTCGATGGTGCTTTGAAGAAAATTATGGTTTGCCAACCGGCAGGAAACCCGCTATAATAGCGGCATGCATTCGACACACATACATAAAGGAGATTAAAATGACAACCTATAAGGACCTGACATTCGACGAGGAGCGCGCCCTCTACGGCAGCCGCGGCGCGGAAGTGGTGAACTGCCGTTTTGACGGGCCGGCGGACGGCGAGAGTGCGCTGAAGGAGAGCCGGGACATCACCGTAAAAGATTCATTCTTTAACCTGCGCTACCCGTTCTGGCACGATACGAATCTTACGATCAGCGGCTCGGAGATGACGCCGCTCTGCCGCGCGGCCCTCTGGTACACGGAGGACGTGCGCATCATAAATACGAAAATGCACGGCATCAAGGCCCTGCGCGAGTGCGCGGACGTCGTGATCGAAGGGTGCGACATCATCTCCCCGGAGTTCGGCTGGTCGGTCCGCGGGATTGAAATGAAGGACTCAAGGGCGGAGAGCGAGTATTTCATGCTGCGCTCCGAGAGGCTTCACTTCGACAACGTGACCCTTAAAGGGAAATACTCCTTCCAGTACATCACCGACTCGACCTTTACAAACTGCAATTTCGACACCAAGGATGCGTTCTGGCACGCGAAAAACGTGGTCGTGAAGGACAGCACGATCAAGGGTGAGTACCTGGCCTGGTACTGCGAGAATGTGACCTTCGAGAACTGCACGATCATCGGGACCCAGCCGCTCTGCTACTGCAAGGGCCTTAAGCTCGTGAACTGCCGCATGATCGACACGGATCTCGCCTTCGAGAAGTCCGAGGTCGAGGCGGAGATCACGACCTCCGTCATCAGCATCAAGAACCCGAAGTGCGGGACCATCCATGCGGCCGGCATCGGCGAGATCATCATGGACGATCCGGAGGCCGAGGGGCAGGTTATCGCGGAAGAGTGATCTGAAAAATGAAAACCGTAAAATTACCGGGGCTCCGGGCAGCGTCAGCTGTCCGGAGCCTTTTGTATTTTCCGAAGCCGCTGGAATAATCTGCATTTTCGCGATATACTGATATGAGATTTACGAATGATGAGGAAATGAAAATGCGCATATCCGAAAGCTGTGCAGCCTGTCTCTATGACAAGCAGAAAAACAAGACAAGCGACCCGGCCTACCTTGCCCGGGTCCGGGAGATCATCGAAACCCGGGGAGAAGCAGACTCAAGTCCCTACCTGGTCTGGCAGTTCAACAGGCTGCATGAGGAGCTCTTCGGAAAGGGAGCCGACTACCGGGACCTGAAGAAAGCCTACAACGACCTGGTCCTCTCGATGGAGGACGCGCTGGCGCGGGAGATCGAGGCGGCGGACGATCCGCTCGCGAAGGCATTTGTCATGGCCCGGATCGGAAACTACATCGACTTCGGAGCCATGAATCATGTGGATGAGGGCACATTCCTCCGCCTGTTCGAGGACACGGAGATGCGGGAGGCGGATAAGGAGGTCTATGCGTCCTTCCTCGCGGAGTGCGCGAAGGCGAGAAATTTTCTTCTCATCTGCGACAACTGCGGGGAAATCGTGCTCGACAGGCTCTTCATCCGGGAGCTTAAGAAGCGGTTTCCGCATCTTTCGGTCTCCGCGATGGTGCGGGGCGGCGAGGTCCTGAACGATGCGACCGGGGAGGACGCCTCCTATGTCGGGCTGGACCGCGAGGCGGCGATCGTCTCAAACGGCGAGGCGGTGGCGGGGACCATTTATGAGATGCTGCCCGCGGCGGCGAGGGAGGCCCTTGATGAGGCGGACGTGATCCTCGCGAAGGGCCAGGGCAACTACGAGTCCATGTCCGGGCAGGGGAGGCATGTATTTTACGCATTCCTTTGTAAATGCGACCTCTTTACGGGGCGCTTCCGGGTGCCGCGGCTTACGGGGATTTTTGTTGAAGAAAAAAGGGCATAAAATGAGCGGGGCAGCCGCACGAATCGGTTCGTGCGGCTGCCCCGCTCTTGCAATTCATTTTAAAACAGAAGATGCGCGATCGGGCAGACGATCAGGAGACTTATGATGTCCGCGAGGAGCTTCACCAGGATGGTCCAGGTGTCATGCACGAGGATGGGCACCATAAAAAGCAGGACGCCGATGGTGGACGGGATGATGAACATGAGTTTTAAGCGGGTTTCATTTTTCATAAGATTTCCTTTTGAAGTGCCTTGCGGCGGAGGGATCTTGATACGGGCGCTGCAGCACCCCTCATTCGCAGCCGCTGACGCGGCCTGCTCATGTGGGTGCTGAACAAATATACTTCAATAGTTTACTGCAATAAAGGGATAAATGCAATTGCTTTGTGCACCTCCGAAGAAAATGGGATCAACCGGGCGGCCGAATCATAAAAACATTCCCATATATAGCGGGAGCGTTATTTTCTTTCCGGAAACGCCGACATTCCCATCAATCAACTTGTATCCGTAAGGAATGTCTTCTCGTTTCAGAAGATTATCCAGCGACCTGGATCTGCTCCTTCCCGCTTTTACCTCTATGGGTATCACATTTCCTTCATTTTCAATCAGAAACTCTATTTCAAATGTCGCCGTCTCGTTCTTTCTGAAAAATATGTCAGAGTGGCCATTCTTTATCAGCATATCCGCCACAGCGGCCTCATAAATGCCCCCCTTTACCTGACTGTTTAACCGTTCCTCTTCCGGACGGAAAACAGCCTCTTTCACCGAATGATCATACATGCCCATCAAGAGGCCGATGTCTGTCGGATAGACTCTGAAATTGTCGCTTTGCTTCCGGCCGGCGAGAGGGATGTCGTATCCGGAAACATTATAGACTCTCTTAGCCAGATAGGCCCCTTCGATCCAGTCAAGGCTTGACGCGAATTTTCTTGCGTTCCCTCCATGCACAACCTTTGAATACATGAACTTGTGGTTTTCGTTCGAAAGATGGTTCGGTATCGAGAAGTAGCATTCTTCCGCTTTTATTTTCATATCGGGCGAGGCATAATGCGCTATATCATATCTGTAATCAGTAAGAATATCCCTGACTTTTCTTTCAGCTTCTGAAATCATTTTATTTTCAAGGTACACGCTTACAACTTCCGGCATTCCCCCCAATATGATGTACAGCCGGAACAGCTCGGACACCTTGTCATGGATCGCCCAGGGAACCATGCTTCTTTGATCAAAATGCTCCCTGAGGATCCCGATTATATCGTCTGTCACGCCGGCTGCCCGCAAGAATTCCCGGAAGTTCAGAGGGAACATGTCAACATAGCAGATAGAGCCCACCGGGTAAGAAGTCGGCCTTTTATAATCGATCCCCAGCATGGAGCCGGATGCGAGGACGTCCCATCGACGGTCCGCAGCCAGGAATTTCAGCGCTGTTATCGCCTCCGGACACTCCTGTATCTCGTCCAGAAAAATGCAGGTCTCACCGGGAATGATTCTGCTCTCAGGCTTATACAGAGAAAGGTTGATCCCTATTGTTGTCGAATCCAGATCTCCCGAGAAAATCTTTTTCATCGACGGGTTTTCAAGAAAGTTTATATCAATAACGGACTGATAGGTCTCCCTGCAAAAGTGCTCTATGGAAAATGTTTTTCCCACCTGCCTGGCACCTCTGACAACAAGGGCTTTTCGGCCGGTATCGTTTCTCCACTTCCTCAGTTCATTGGTCACTTCCCTTTTCAGCACAGCCGTTCTCCTCCGATTCTAAGACACTTGCAAGAATATTAGATAGAAAAATATGCATAGATGCATATTTTTCCGCTTAAAAATCTGCATCTATGCATATTTTACCATTTATGCTGCTGTGATTCAAGCCTCTTCGTGCGGACCCGCTCATTTTAGAAGGAGGCTTTTCTTGAAAGGTTTTCATTTTCCATATATAATGGCTTCAAAAGCCGGTGGGCGGAAAGGAGGAGGCCATGAAACGGGAACACACATACCTCGCGATCGATATGAAGTCATTCTATGCCTCCGTGGAGTGCCGGGAGCTCGGGCTCGACCCGCTCACCACTAATCTGGTCGTGGCGGACGCCTCGCGGACCGAGAAGACCATCTGCCTCGCGGTCTCGCCGTCGCTCAAGGCCTACGGGCTGCCGGGACGGGCCCGTCTCTTCGAGGTCGTCCGGAAAATGAAGGAAGTGAACACGCTCCGCCTCGGGAGGATCCCGGAGCGGGAATTTACCGGAAGCTCCTCAGACGCAAGGGAGCTCGCAGCCGACCCGCGCCTCAAGGCGGACTACATCGCCGCGGTGCCCCGCATGGCGCTCTACATGGAGTACAGCACCCGGGCGTATCAGGTCTACCTTAAGTACATCGCGCCGGAGGACATTCACGTCTACTCAATCGACGAGGTGATGATCGATGCGACCGCCTACCTCGGCACCTACGGGCTGACCGGGAGGGAGCTGGCGAAGCGGATGATCGCGGACATCTACGAGACCCTCGGAATCACCGCGACTGCGGGGATCGGCACGAACCTGTACCTTGCCAAGGTCGCGATGGACATACTGGCCAAGCACGAGGAGCCGGATCGCGACGGCGTCCGCATCGCGGAGCTTGATGAGATGTCCTATCGAAGGCGGCTGTGGGGTCACAGGCCGATCACGGACTTCTGGCGGGTCGGCAAGGGCTATGCCAGGAAGCTTGAAAAGTTCGGGATGTACACGATGGGCGACGTCGCGCGGTGCTCGGTGGGGAAGCCGGGCGATCTCTTAAATGAAGACCTCCTCTACGACACCTTCGGGGTCAACGCGGAGCTTCTGATCGACCACGCCTGGGGGTATGAGCCCTGCACGATGGACCTCATCAAGGCTTACAAGCCGGAGGAGAAATCCTTCAGCAGCGGGCAGGTGCTTCACTGTGCCTACGATGCGAAGAAGGCCCGGACCGTTGTCATGGAGATGGCGGAGGCGGCTGCGCTCTCGCTCGTCGAGAAGGGGCTCGTGACGGATCAGATGGTCCTCACGGTGGGCTACGACATCGATTGCCTCACGGATCCGCTCATCCGGCGGAAGTATAAGGGGGAAGTGACGACCGACTTTTACGGGCGGAAGGTTCCGAAGCCGGCTCACGGGACGGCGAATCTTACGAGGCGGACGTCGTCGGGGGTTCTCATTTTAAAAGCGGTGACGGAGCTCTACGACCGCATCGTAAACCCGGATCTGCTCGTTCGGCGGATGTATCTGGGGGTCAACCACGTGGTCCCGGAGAAGGAGGCGGAAGCCGGGAAGGAGACCTACGAGCAGCTCGACCTCTTTACGGACTACGCGGCGCGGGAGGAGGAGCGGAAGAAGGAGGATGAGGCCCTGGAGAAGGAGAAGAGCCTGCAGAAGGCCATGCTGGACATCCGTAAGAAGTATGGGTCCAACTCCATCGTGAAGGGCGTCAACATGAAGGAGGAGTCCACGGGGCGCTTCAGGAACGAAACCATAGGAGGGCACAGGGCATGAGCGATGATTATGCGGATATTTTGAACCTGCCGCGGCCCGAGCCGGCGAGGCACAAGCGGATGCCGGCAGAGAACCGGGCGGCCCAGTTTATGCCGTTTGCGGCCCTGACCGGGTACGAGGATGCGATCGGGAAGACCGCGGAGCAGGTTCGCGAGAGGGCGGAGCTGGAAGGCGATTTGTTTGCAGAGGAAGGAAAGATATATGATTAAGAATGTTGTGTTCGATATCGGGGGCGTGCTCGCGGATTTCAGGATCTTCGAGTTTCTCGGAGAGAAGGGGTTCGATAAGGCCATGGCGAAGCGGATCCTCAAGGCGACCGCGATGAGCCCCTACTGGGGCGCGTTCGAGCGGGACGAGATATCCGAGGAGGAGGCGATCGACGGGTTTGTCGCCACGGACTCCGGGATTGAAAATGAAATTCGGACAGCCTTCGGGAGCCTCGAGGGGATGCTGACCCTGAAGGAGTCCACGATCCCGCTCATCAAGGCGCTGAAGGCGGCCGGCTGCGGGGTCTACTACCTCTCGAACTATTCGAAGAAGGCGTATGACGAGTGCGCGGAGTCGGTGTCGTTCATGCCCTATACGGACGGAGGGATCGTCTCGTTTAAGGTCGGGATGACGAAGCCGGATCCGGCGATGTTTCATCTCTTCCTCGAGCGGTTCGGCCTTACGGCGGCAGAGTGCGTATTTGTCGATGATACCGAGGAGAATGTTAAGGCGGCCGAGCAGGAGGGCTTTGCCGGGATCGTCTACAAGGGCGAGGACGAGCTTGTGGAGGCGCTTCGGGGGCTTGGGATCGCTCTGGCGGGCTGAGGGATCAACGCAGAGGGACGGTTCTTCGCGGAGGGGGACGGTTCTCCGCAAAGGAGAACCGTCCCCCTCCGCGACGCAAAGGAGAACCGTCCCCCTCCGCGAAGAACCGTCCCCACGCGTTGTTTTTATCTCCCGGCGCGAAGCTCCTCGTTCGCCCTCTCGACATTGAGGCGGGTGAGGATCAGGGTGATCAGGAGGTTGAAGCACATCGGCATCCAGAGGTACATGATGTGGAGCATGTTGATGCAGGAGGCCGACTGGACCGCCGCGCCGCCGACGTACCCGCTGAAAGCAAGGAGCCAGCCTGCGAGGGCCGTCCCGATCCCGCCGCCGAGCTTGGTCCCCAAGGAAGTGCAGGAGTACATCGTCCCGTCGACGCGCTTCCCGCTGGTCAGGTAGGTGTACTCGGAGCAGGTCGCGATCAGGGCGTTCATGTCGCCCTGGAGCGGGCTCATCCCGATCGCGGCGACCGCCGTGCAGATCAGCATGAGCGGAACCGAGCCCATGTACCCGGCAACGAGGACTCCGAGGCGGCCGATCGTGCCCACCGTGTAGCCGGTCAGGTTCAGGCGGTACATGCCGCCCCATTTTGCGACCAGAGTCGGCGTGAAAAGCAGGCCGATGATCATCGGAATGTTGATCGCCCAGGAGAAGACGCCGAGGAGGTTTGCATTTTTCAGAACATAGGTCATGTAGTAGATGCCCATGTTGAGGGTCGCCGAGTAGATCTGCATCAGGATGTAGGAGGCGCAGATCATGAGGTAGTACTTATTTTTCACAAGGAGCTTGAAGGCGTCGATGAGGCTGTACTTCTCCTCCTCGCCCGGGGCCTTCTGCCCCTCGCCGTCCGCGAGCTCCTCCGGGGAGAGCTCCTTCACGGAGAAGACCGAGACCGTATTGGAAATGATGCCGACGATGGCGTAAATGATCGCGACCGTCCGCCAGGCCGCCGCGCCGCCGCCGAAATACGCGACCATCCCGACCGTGATCGTCTGGATCAGCATGCTGGTGCCGAACGCGAACATGAACCGGATGGAGCCCATCTGGACGCGCTCGTGGTTATTTTTCGTGACCAGCGCGGTGAGGGCCGAGTAGGCGATGTTGTTGGCGGTGTAGAAGCCCGCATTGAGAAGCGTGTAGGCGATGAAGAACCAGGCGTACTGGGCGGTCGGCGTAAGGTCCGCGGGGATGCAGAAGATCGCGACCAGGCAGACCGCGCAGCCGAAGAACCCGTAGAACATCCAGGGGCGGGCCTTGCCCATCTTCGAGTGGGTCTTGTCGATCAGGGATCCGAAGAAGATGTCGGAGACCCCGTCAAAGAGCTTGGACACCGCGATCAGAGTTCCGACGATGCCGGCGTTCATGCCGACCGTGTCGGTGAGGAAAATCATGACGAAGGCCGAGAGCAGCGCGTAGACAACGTTGCCCGCGATGTCGCCGGAGCCGTAGCCGACTTTGTTGTACCATTTCAAGTAAGTCTTTTCGTTCATAGAAACCCCCTTTTTTTAAAATGAAAACATCACACTTCCGGCCTTAAAAGGAACGAGAAGTGATACGTATCCGCGTCCACCCGGTATTCTTTTGAGAGGTCCGGGCCGCAGCTCTTCGAGCCTATGCCGGCCATCTTATGGTCGAGGCAGAGGACCGTCGAACCGGAAGGCTCAAGCTCGTAGTTGTGGGCCCTTGCCTCGAGTTCCTCCTGGGTGTAGATCGAGGCGTTCATGGAGAATGTCTGCCCGTCCCCCGTCGCAGCGTAAAATGCAAGGCCGCCCCCCGAGAGCGTAACGCAGTCGGTGTCAAAACGGCTCCCGTTCTCCTGCGGCCGGATGTAATCCTCGTGAAGGTCCGCCACGTTCGCCCGGTAGAGCCCGTGCCTTCCGCTCCGGCACTTGTCGATGTAGCTCTCATGGGGCCCGATCCCGAAGTATTCGGCCTTGGTGAGTGCCGGATCGAGGAAGAACCGGAGGCCGAGCCGCGGGAGTGTCACGATCTCGGGGTCCTTTTTGAGCGCAAATTCCATGCGGATCGTCCCGTCCGGGAAGATCCGGTACTCGGACTTACCGCGCAGGATGGGCTGCATCGACATTGCGCCGACAGAGGTGCGGAGCTTCAGGACGACAGCGCTGTCCGAAATCTCGCGGGTGACCTCATAGGCCCGGGAGAGCGTGTGGTCAAGGCGCTCCCACTTCCAGAGGTCTGCCAGCGGCCGGTCGTTGTCGGTCGGGGCCCGGTAGAGGTTGAAGTCTGCCGGTTTTTTAAGGAATTCTCTGCCCCTGACCGTAAGGGAGGTGAAGCGGCCGGAGAGCGTATCAATTGTGTAGGCAAAGTCTGCGCCCTCAATGACAAGGTCCGTGCCGGTCTCGGTTACCTGAGGGGTTTCATTTCCCGAACAGGCAAACAGCTCGGGAACCCTGTGGCTCCTCTCGTCGGAAGCAGGAAGGCGGATCTCGTCGAACCCGAGCGCATGGCCCGCGGGCAGGATCCCAATGGGTTTTGCGAGCGCATAGGAGACCGTGAGGAAGACCCGGCCGGACGGCGGGATGTCAAGCGGCAGCGGGATCGAGGCAGTCCCGTGCGGTTTTATGTGAGGCAGCGAAAACTGTCCTCTTTCGATCGTCTCCCCGTCGCGCGTCACCTCGAAGGCAGCCCTGACAAGGCCCGCGGGGTCCGTGAAATCCCAGTGATTGCCGATCGTGAGGAGCCCCGTCTTTGGATCGTAGGAGGAGCGGAGCGGGCGGTGGACATTTTTGTACTCGAGGAGACCCGTGTGGGGCGTCCGGTCCGGGTAGACCAGGCCGTCCAGGCAGAAATTGCCGTCGTGCTGGAGCTCCCCGTGGTCGCCGCCGTAGGCGTACATGGTCTTCCCGTTCGGAGCGGTGCCCTTACAGACCGCGTGGTCGCACCACTCCCAGACGAAGCCGCCGCAAAGGCGCGGGTAGTGCTCGGTCAGATCCCGGTACTCCTTAAAATCGCCCGGGCTGTTGCCCATGGAGTGGCAGTACTCGACGAGAAGGAGAGGTTTTTCGGGGTCATTTCCGAGGTAGTCCGTGATCTCCCCGAACGCCGGGTACATGCGGCCGAAGAGGTCGATGTTTGTAAGGTCGTAGGAGCGGTCGTCAGGCAGGTAGAAGGCGCTCTCGTAGTGGGTGAGGCGCCCGGGGTCGGTCATTTTTGTCCATGTAAGGGCCTCCTCGAAGGTGCGGCCGTAGCCGCATTCATTTCCCATGGACCAGACGAGGATCGAGGGGCGATTGCGGTTCATGAGGACCATGGAGCGCACGCGGTCGAGGGTCGGCTCCACAAAAGCCGGGTTGTCCGCGATGTGGACGTGGGCCTTCTTCATGCGCTCGGCGTAGTCGTCCTCGGTGACCGCGAGCGGGCCCGTTCCGTGGCTCTCGTTGTCGGCCTCGTCGATGACATAAAGGCCGAGCTCGTCGGTCAGCTGATAAAAATAGGGCACGTTCGGGTAATGGCTGGCCCGGACCGCGTTGAAATTGTGGGCCTTGATCATGGTGAGATCCTTCAGAATCTTCCCCCGCGTCATGACGGGACCCGTGACCGGGTCGGATTCGTGGCGGTTGACACCCCGGAACTTGATCGGGGACCCGTTTAGGAGCACGACGCCGTCCGTGACGCGTACTTCACGGAAGCCGATGCGCTCGGAGATGGTCTCGCCCTCCGTCTCGATGAGGAGCGGATAGAGATTCGGGGTCTCCGCGGTCCAAAGGAGCGGGTCCCGGACCGTAAAATGCACCTCGCCGCCCGTGAGAGGGATGGAGAGGGTTTCATTTTCCGGAAGATCCGCGTCAAAGAGGCGCACGGTGACCGGAAGAGGGCCCTTATTATAGAAGAAACGGATGCCGACGTCGGCCGTCCTAAGGTCCTCCGAGAGGGAAGTCGTGATCACATAGTCCGAGATGTGCGCCTCGGGTCGGCGGAGAAGATAAACATCCCGGATAATCCCGGACATGCGGAACTTGTCCTGGTCCTCGAGGTAGGAGCCGTCGCACCACTTGAGGGCCAGCACCGCGAGGAGATTTTCGCCCTCGCGCAGGGGGTCCGTCACGTCAAACTCGGAGGTGTGGTGGGTCACCTGGCTGTAACCCACATAAGTCCCGTTCAGCCAGACAAAAAAGCAGGAGTCGACGCCCTCGAAAATGAGATGCGCGCGCGGCGCCTTCGGGTCGGCATGCCAGGTGAAGGCGTGCCGATAAGCCCCGCAGGGATTCTCCTGCGGGACATAGGGCGGGTCAAACGGGAAGGGATAGCGGATGTTAGTGTACTGGTGGGTGTCGTAGCCCCGCATCTGCCAGGCGAAGGGCACGGTTTCGGGCCGCCAGGCCGCGTCCGGGGCATAGTCCTCCCGGTAGAATTCGTCGGTGAGCGAGTGGATACTCGGAAAATACCGGAAATCCCACTCAGAGCCGCTCAGAAACTGAATCCGGTCGGAGTCTTCCCGCGGCGGCGTTCCGGGCTTCCCGGCCTTGCGCGATGTCGGGATGAAATAAGCGTGGTCCGGCAGCGTGTTTTCGTGCAGGACCGTCAGATCTTCATAGAGCCTTTTTACCAGCAAGGTCATGACCTCCTTTCGTTGTCGGAAACTGCAGTTACCCACTTATTATCATACAGGGGCGAATCTTCGAAACATATGCACGGAAAAGTTTATTTTCTGCACAAAACGGCGCGGGTGGTGGCAAAAAGGGGACATTTTCGGTACAATGAACATGAAGACAACTTGGGTAAAGGAGGAGCCGCCATGTACGTCAATTCCGGATATCTCTATAATTCAAGAATTCCGTTTAAGGACACAAAAAAAGCGCTCAGGATCCTGAGCGCCGGGACCTACCAGCTCTTTACATGGCCGAAGCTGCCGACCTGGCGGCCGCGGGGACGCGTGGACTGGCAGCTCATCTATATAACGGCGGGAGAAGGGCATTTTGTGCTGGACGGGAAAGAGGTGGTCGTGCCTGCCGGAAACATGGTCCTCTATCCGCCTAAGCGGGAGCAGCATTACTGGTTTCTCGGGGAAGTGAAGGCGAGGTACTGGTTCGTGCATTTTACGGGGAGGCAGGTGAAGAGCATCCTTAAGCACTACGAGATTCCGCTGGACGGGTATGTTCTGCACACCGGGCTCTCCTCGGAGTACGAGGAGCTCTTTCGGCGCATGCGGGATGAGCTCGTGGAGTGCGGATGGGGCTACGAGGAGAAGCTTACGTATCTTCTCCGGGAGCTTTTCATTTCCATGAACCGGCGGATGAACGAGGGACTCCCGCGGGTCGAGGGGTTCGTGCAGGACGAGGTCGATCGGGCGAAGGACTATTTCCGTGACCACTACAACGAGGAGATCAGCATCGAGCAGTACGCGGCATCGCGGAACATGAGCACGAGCTGGTTCGTGAAGAGCTTTACGGCGGCGGTCGGGGAGCCGCCGACGCGGTTTATCATGGAGGAGAGGATCCGGAACGCGCAGGTCCTCATCGAGACGACGGACGGGACGGTCGCGGAGATAGCGGCGATCGTCGGGTACGAGGATCCGCTGTATTTCAGCCGGGTGTTCCGGAAGGCGCGGGGCCTTTCGCCGATGAAGTACCGGAGGGCGTACAGGGAGGGATTCTGAGGGAGAAGACCTTGCGCGGCGCGCGGGATTTCCTTATAATATGGATAAAAATATGTAAGGAGACCAAACAATATGACCGAGTACGAACGAATGGAAGCCGGACTCCTCTACGACTGCGCGGACGAGGAGATCATGGCGGAGCAGACCCCCTTCCAGGATAAGCTCTGGGAGTTCAACCAGCTGAAGCCGACCGACTACGCAAAAAAGCAGGCCTACATGAAGGAAGTCTTCGCCGAGTGCGGGGAGAACTGCTACATCGAGCTGCCGCTCAGGGCGAACTGGGGCGGGAGGCATTTTCATTTCGGGTCGGGAATCTACGCAAATGCAAACCTGACCGCGGTGGACGACGGGCATATCTACGTCGGGGACAAGGTCATGTTCGGGCCGAACGTGACGCTGACGACCGCGAATCACCCCATCGATCCGGAGCTGCGCGCCCGGGGTCTCCAGTACAACAAGGATATTCACATCGGGGAAAATGCATGGATCGGTGCCGGCGCGATCATCCTCCCCGGGGTGACGATCGGGAAGAATACGGTCATCGGTGCCGGGAGCGTCGTCACGAAGGACATCCCGGACAATGTAGTCGCGGTTGGAAACCCCTGC
>ODAI011055946.1_pt1 | contig 14837 bp, 12 predicted proteins | sample 1539321 | NCBI WGS metagenome assembly ODAI01 (sample SAMN02144231, study PRJEB22623) | gut metagenome | biome: sheep rumen | host: Ovis aries | place: New Zealand
ACACCGCGGCGTAGCCGCCGAAGATGGTGTCCAGATCGGCCTGCTCCCAGACCTGGGTGGTCTCGAACTCGCCGTTGTTCAGATCCTCATACTTCAGCTCGCCCTTCAGGAACTGCTCAAAGCCCTCCTGGCGGCGGGAGCAGACGGTCCCGTTGTCGCCGTAGAGCACAACGACCGTGTCGCCCGGCTCCATGCCGTGGCCCTGCAGCCAGCAGGCGATGCCCGCGCCGCACTGCCAGTTGTTGCCGGAGTAGTTCAGCGCGGCATACTCTTCAGTAGCCTCGATGATCCGGTCAAAGGAGATGAAGGGGATGCCTTCCGCATACAGGGCTTCCTGGCCGGCCTGGGCGGAATCGTCCAGTGCCATCATGACGACAACCGCCGCATCGCCGTTGGCGATGATGGTGTTGCACTGGTCGACCTGCTCCTCACCGGAGGAGGCGGGGATGTAGACGGCTTTGTAGGTGCCTTCCGCAGTGATCTCTTCGCACTTCGCCGAAGCGTAGGCACCGGCCTGGGCGGTCCAGCCGTGGTCAGGCGTCGGGCCCAGTACGTAGATGGTGGAGCCTTCCGCCGAGGCGGAGACGGCGCCGAGTGCAACGATCATGCAGAGCGCCAGGGCAATCGCAAGGATTTTCTTCATTTTCTTCCTCCTGATAGATAGATTTTTCTATAACAACCGTGAGAAGCTCTCTATCACGGCTATTACCGATGTTAAGAAAACTATAGCAATCCTACCCGCACTTGTCAATACAAAAATGGAAACATGCTTTCTACACTCTCTGCTGTCTTGTCATATTAGACAGAAAACCGTTTTCAGATTTGTACGCTGTGAACAAAAAGTCAATCCGAGATTGTAAACAGATCCTGGAAGCGCTAAAATGTACTCACCATTCCGGAGCAGAAATACACACTGCCCGGGCAGAAATCATATGGAAAGGGAAGGACAGGGGAATGAAAAAGAATGCCGCCAGAATATGGAGCATCCTCCTGCTGATTGCGTCCCTGCTGGGGCTGATCGGCGGAGGAACAACACTGAAGGGCGTCACGGACGCCAAGGCATACTGGGAGGAAAAGGGCAGCGGGTCATCCGGCAGCCTGGACCAGCTGGAAGAGGGACTGAAAACCCTGCAGGAGAGTGAAGAGGCCTACTATACCGGCCGAGATACGCTCGCCCAGGGGAAGCTCGACTACGAAGCCGGGGTGAAGGCTCTGGAAGATGGCCGGGCACAGTATGAGGCCGGACAGAAGACCCTGGAGGAAGGCCGGGCTGAGTACGAGGCAGGACAGAAGACCCTGGAGGAAAAGCAGGCCGAGTATGACGCCGGTGCAGAGGCTCTCGCCGCTGCGGAGGCACAGCTCGCAGCCGGCAAAGCCGTCCTGGACGAAAACAAGGACGCCTATGAGCAGGGCAAAGCCACCCTCGCCGCCATGAAGGAGGCCTATGAGGCCGGTAAGGTCACCCTCGAGGAAAATGCCGACGCCTATGAGCAGGGGCTTGTAACCCTTGAGGAAAACAAGGCTGCATACGAGGAGGGCAAGGCCACCCTCGCCGCCATGGAAGAGGCCTATGAGGCCGGTAAGGTCACCCTGGAGCAGAACAGGGATGCTTATGAACAGGGCAAGGCAATGCTCGAAGAAAACAAAGACGCCTACGAGCAGGGTAAAGCCGCTCTGGCCGCCGCGGAAGAGCAGCTCGCCGGGGCAAAGGCCCTCACGGAAGGTCTGTCCCAGGTCCTGGCAGGATACCAGGGCGTCACGGACGAGAAGACAAAGGAGCTTGTCCAGCCCGGATACGCCCAGGGCTTCCAGTCTGTCCTGGAGTTCAGCGAGACCGACGCCGGCAAGGCTCTGCAGATATTCAAAGACGGCAATCTGAACACCGAGCTCCTCGAAGGCCAGATCGCCAGGCTGAAGACAGCAAAGGCCGACGAGGCGCAGATCACGCCTCTGGAGACGCTCCTGGAGAATGTGGGGACTCTCCGCGAAGCACGCAAATCGCTCACCGAAGGGATCAACCGGATTCTGGCGGGCATCCAGTCGAATGAAGCGCTCGCTTCTCAGCTTCCGGAATCCGCTGCCAAGGCTGTGGAGGCACTGAACAATCCGGAAGGCTCCGACACCGAATTCAACGCCGTGATGGAACAGCTCATACCGGTTGCGCAGGGACTGAAGGCCCAGGTTGACGCCGGCATCACGCAGGGCGAGCAGCAGTACGAAGCAGGCCTCGCCCAGGTCCAGCAGTATGAGGAAGGCCTTGCACAGGTTCAGCAGTATGAGGAAGGTCTGGCCCAGGTTCAGGCCTATGAGGAGGGACTCGCCCAGGTCCAGGCATACGAGGCGGGACTCGCCCAGGTTCAGGCCTATGAAGAGGGTCTCGCGCTGGTGCAGCAGTATGAAGACGGCCTCGCTTCCGTAGAGGAATATGAGACAGGGCTCGCCAGCTATGAAGCCGGTCTGGAGCAGTATGAAGCCGGAAAGGCGCAGCTGGATGAAGGCGCGCAGCAGCTTGCCGCAGGAAAGGCACAGCTGGAGGCCGCCGCTCAGCAGCTTGCAGATGGCGAGCAGCAGCTGGAGGATGCCGCTCAGCAGCTTAAAGACGGTGAGCAGCAGCTTCAGGACGCCGAGCAGCAGCTTCAGGACGGTGAGGCAAAGCTCGGAGAGTTTGAAGCCGGCCGTGATCAGATCATCGCCGGTCTGGAACAGGTCCTCGGCACACAGGGTGACGGCGGTCTGGCCGGCGTGGCGGAACGCCTCGGCAAGGACTTCAGCTATATGAAGAATGACACCGACCTCGACATTGAAAAGGGTCTCGAAGCCGTCGCCGCGGCCAGGGCGCTCTCAGCCGATACCACCGCCGCCGTCACGAAGGAGCTGACCAACAAGGCAGCCGCCAGCGTGATCACGATCATCGCTTCCGTCGTAGCCGCCGTCGCAGGCCTCATGGGTCTGGCATCCAAGCCGAAGCTGGAGACTGTCCTTGCTTGCGCCGGCGCGCTCGCGGCCGTAATCGGTCTGATTGTCTGGCTCTCCGCCGGCGGCAGCAACTTCTCGAAAGCCGCGGGTGTGAACACCGGCGCCATGCTGCCCTTCAGTCAGATTCTCCTGGGTCTGTTCGGCGTGCTCGACTTCACCCAGAACAGAAAGCCGACTGAGGTCAGCACCAAGAATACCAAGAACACTAAGAACGGCAAGAAGGCTAAGAAGTAAATCTGATCCCGGCAGCAGAAACTGAAACAGCAGCGCCCTTCCGGATTGTCCCAGAGACAGTCCGGAAGGGCGCAGGTTTTATTCGGTTTTATCTGGCACAGAGTCCGGCTCAGGCGTTCTCCTTCGCCTGTTTGATGGACAGTGCGATTCTCTTTTTCTTCTCGTCGACATCCAGGACGACCACGTCCACGACATCGCCGACCGAGAGCAGCTCGGAAGGATGGCGGACGAAGCGGTCCGAGAGCTCCGAGATATGCACCAGTCCGTCCTGATGTACGCCGATGTCCACAAATACGCCGAAGTCTATGACATTTCTCACCGTTCCGCGCAGCCGCATACCCGGCTTCAGGTCGGAGATTTCCATCACATCGGTCCGCAGGATCGGCTTCGGGAGTGAATCACGCACATCGCGGCCGGGCTTCATCAGTTCCTGCACGATATCCATCAGTGTGGGGAGACCCAGGCCGATTTCCTTCGCTGCCGATTCCGCGCCGTAATCCCTGAGCTTCTCCGGCAGGTTCCGAAGCTTTCCCTCGCGCACGTCCAGATCGGTGAAGCCGGTCAGCCGCAGGAGCGATTCCGCCGCGTCATAGGATTCCGGATGCACCGCGGTGTTGTCCAGAATGTTCTTACTCTCCGGGATCCGCAGGAACCCGGCGCACTGCTGGTAGGCCTTCGGGCCGAGCTTCGGGACCTTCAGGAGCTGCCTCCTCGCGGTGAAGGCTCCGTTTTCCTCCCGGTAGGCGACGATGTTCTTCGCAGTGGAGGGCGTCAGACCGGACACCCTGCGCAGCAGGGAGGGGGAGGCCGTGTTCACATCGACTCCGACCGCATTGACGCAGTCCTCCACAACCGCGTCCAGCGCGCTTTCCAACTGCTTTTCCGGCATGTCATGCTGATACTGGCCCACGCCGATTGCCTTGGGTTCGATCTTGACCAGCTCGGCCAGAGGATCCTGAAGCCGCCGCGCGATGGAGACCGCGGAACGCAGATTGACGTCAAACTGCGGGAATTCCTCCGCGCCCAGCGGGCTTGCGGAATAGACCGAGGCTCCCGCCTCGGAGACGATCATATAGCTGAGAGAAGCCCCAGCGGCATTTTCCTGCCGGATCAGCTCCACCGCCATCTGCTCCGTCTCCCGGCTGGCGGTGCCGTTGCCGATGGCGATATGTTCCACGCCGTATCTGCGGATCATGGAGGAGAGCTTCCGGATGCACTCCTGCTTCTGCCGCTCTCCGTGAGTGGGATACACCACCGCCGTGTCCAGCACCTTCCCTGTCCCGTCCACGACGGCGACCTTGCAGCCCATCCGGTAGCCGGGGTCCAGGCCCATGGTCACCTTTCCCTTCACCGGCGGCTGCATCAGCAGCGGCTTCAGATTCAGCGCAAACTGCCCGATGGCCCCTTCATTCGCCTTCTCTGTCAGGTCAGAGCGGACTTCGCGCTCCAGCGAAGGGAAAATCAGCCGGTCGTAGGCGTCCAGCGCGGCGGAACGGACAAACTGCATCGCCGCGGAGCCCGGAATAACCACGTGCCTGTACACGGTCTGCATGGCCATATCGTGGTCCAGTACGACCGAGACCTTCAGATACTTCTCCTTCTCACCGCGGTTGACCGCGAGAACCTGATGTCCCTGCAGGCGGGAGAGCCGCTGGCTGAAGTCGTAGTAGAGCCGGTAAACAGAGTCCTCCTCCGTGGCCGCCTCGGAGCGGAGTTCTCCCGACTGGGCCAGTCTGTCCTTCAGGAGCTTACGCAGCTCCGGGCTGTCGCTGATTCTCTCCGCGATGATATCCGAGGCGCCCGCCAGAGCGTCAGCCGGGGTTTCCACGCCCTTTTCCGAATCTACGAAAGCCTCAGCCGCCTCTTCCGGCGCCGGGCAGTCCCGTCCCTGCGCGAAGAGCAGTTCAGCCAGGGGTTCCAGACCTTTTTCCTTTGCCACCGTGGCACGGGTTCTGCGCTTCTGTTTGTACGGGCGGTAGAGATCCTCCAGCTCGGCAAGCGTCCCGGCCTGCTCAATCTGTGCCCGCAGCTCATCCGTGAGCTTTCCCTGTTCCTCAATGGCCGCGAGGATCGTCTCTCTCCTCTCCTGCAGGCCGCGCAGATACTGCAGCCTGGTCTCCAGCGTGCGCAGCACCGTATCGTCCATGGCGCCATGAAGCTCCTTGCGATAGCGGGCAATAAAGGGGATGGTATTCCCCTCGTCCAGAAGCTTTACGACATTCTCCACATATTCTTCCTTCTGGCCGAGCTCTTCTGCCAGCGTCCTGATCAGCTGATCCAAATATCATTCCTCCAATAATCGTAATCCCGCCTATTATATCAGGCCTGTCAATATCAGGCTTGTCAATGCCTGCTGATCCTCAGCTGTTCGGCGTTCCCGGTTGAGACGGGCACGTTTCCGCCATGCTTTTCCTGTTTACAAGCCTTTTTTGCTGTGATAAAATCAGGCTGCTGTGCAGGAGTGTGTCCATGATGAATAATGACCCCACCGTGATAATTGAACAGCCCTCTCTGATCCCGGAGAAGCTCCGCGTCATCAGCGGAAGCGGCCTGAAGCTGCTGGCCCTGGTCTGTATGCTGATCGACCATACCGCCAGCGTCCTGCTGCGCAAGTCCGGGATCGTCCTGTTCCGGGTCGGGCAGCAACAGATCCTTCTGTATACCGCCATGAGGGCTGTCGGGAGGATCGCCTTCCCGATCTATGCCTTTCTGCTGGTGGAGGGCTTCCTCCACACCCGGGACCGGCGCAGGTATGCCCTGCAGCTGTTCCTCTTTGCCCTGGTCTCCGAATTGCCCTGGAATCTGGAGCATTCCGGGACCTGGCGCTACGCCACGCAGAACGTCTTTTTCACACTGTTTCTCGGGGTGCTGGCACTCGCCGCCGCCGAGAAGCTCCTGCTTTCACACTCAGAGCGGCTGCGGTACAGCGGCGCTCTGCTTGGCCTGCTGCTGATTTCCGCGGTTTTCAACGCGGACTACGGCAGCCGCGGACTCACCTTTATCCTGATGCTGTATCTGCTCCGGGGCGCCCCTCTGTTCCGCGCCGTGATCGGCAGCTGCTTCCTGAACAGCGGGTTCCGGGCCGGGGTTGCTTTCCTCCCCATTGCGCTTTACAGCGGGAGGAGGGGCTTTATTCATGGTCCCGCGGCGAAGTTCCTGTTCTACGCCGCCTACCCCGCGCACATGTTACTGCTCTTCTGGATCAAAGTCCGCACCATCGGATACTGAATTCTCTTTCTTCCGGATATTCCGGATCCCTCGATGCAGCAGGAACAGCGCCAGTATCGCGCTGAGACCTTCTCCCACCGGCAGAGCCGCCATGAGGCCGTACTCTCCGAACATCCGGTCCAGCAGGAACAGCAGGGGGATATAGAGAATCAGTTCCCGGATGATTGCGTGGATCATCGTGCTCTTTCCATCACCTATTGCCTGCAGACAATAGGAAGAATTATAGTTGATGAACTGCACGGGAGAAGCCAGGCAGCGGATCCGGAGGAAGGCCGCCGTAAACAGCACAGTGGTCAGTGCAGCACCGTCCCCTCCGGCGGTCGTGCTGAGGAACAGCTGAGACAGCGGACGGGCGAAGAGTTCCAGCAGCACAATGCAGGAAAACGAAATGGCAAGTCCTGCCCTGCGGGCGGTCCGTATGGTCTCTCTCATGCGCGTGTGGTTGCCTGAGGCATAGTTATAGGCTACAATCGGGAGCATGCCCTGACACAGGCCGATGTTGAACGCATTTGGGATCCTGTCAATCTTGGAGACGATGCCGACCGCCGCAAGAATCAGGTCACTGTGTGCCGCAGCCAGCATGTTGACGCAGATGTTGGCAACATCAAACAGGCCTGTCAGAACCGCAGAAGGTATCCCGACAGCAAAGACCGCCCGGATATTCTCTCTTCCCGCTGCACGGGTTTCGAAAGGACGCAGGCTCAGAGGCGCTTCCCCTGATGCCTTGAGAAAAGCATAAATCAGATATCCGCAGGCGATGGCGTTCGAGATCGCGGTGGCAATCGCCGCGCCGGTGACCTCCATCCCCTTCGGCAGAATCACAAACATGAAAAGCGGATCCAGGATAACGTTCAGGATCCCTCCTCCGCTCAGTCCGATACTGGCCTGGGACGAGTAGCCGGTGTTGCGCAGCAGGTGGGCAAGCACCATGGAAAGCAGCATGGGCGCGTTCCCGATCACGATTACAATGACTGCATAGGTACGTGCGTAGGCCATGGTCTGATTTGACGCGCCCAGGAAGGTCAGGAGAGGCTTCAGGAAGACACCTACCAGCAGGGAATACAGCAGCGCCGTCCCGATCGTTGCCCATACACAGAAGGCGCTGACCTGACGGGCAGATCTCCCTCTGCCGGCTCCCATCAGTCTGGCGATATGGCTGCCTCCACCGATCCCGAAGAGATTGGCAAAGGAAATGTTCATCAGCATGACCGGCAGCGTGACGGTTGTCGCTGCCATCATGTAGGGGTTCCCCGTACGGCCGATGAAAAACGCATCCACCATGTTATAGATCAGGTTGATCATCTGGCTGATGACGGTGGGGACGGCGAGCACCCAGAGCGCCTGTCTGACCGGCATCCGGGCAAAAATTTCTGTTTTGTCTGTGCGATTCATTCCTGTTCCTGCCTTATAACGGGCATATTCCTTGTATTCTTTGAGCTTCCTTCGGCAACCGGGATTTCCGTTCTTTTCCGTATACCCGGTATTCTCTGTTTTTCCGGGCACTGGGCGTTCTCTGCTTTCGCAGTTTCTTCCGAGTTCACTGCGGGATTCCCCGCATTGGGTACGGTTCATCATACTGCGTGCTATTCCAAATGTCAAACGAATGGAGTAAATCCAATGAAAAAGACGTTTTTCCCCACTCTGCTTCTGTCCCTGCTGCTCTCCGTCACCTGCCTGTGCGGATGCAGGGCGGCAAACAGCCTCTCCAAAGATGACCTTGCGTTTTCTCCGGCAGGCGACCCCGGACCGGAGACCGTGGAGACAGCACCGGATTCCGGACCGTCTCCGACGGAGACCAAGCCGGACGCTGAGCCTGAAACCGAATCCGAAGCCGCCAGCGTGACCCCTTCTCCGGTCGAGGAGCTCACCTTCCCGGACGGGAGCGTCCACCCGGCGGACGAAACCTCCCTCTCTCTCCCCGATCTGAGCCACGGAGATGTCGCTGCCGTCGCAGAGCTGCTGAAGAAGATGCCCTATCTGGAATCTGTCGATCTCGGCTCGGACGGCGCCTGGACGGAAAAGAACCGGGAACCGCTGAATTCCTGGACCGCGTCCGTCAGACGCCCGGAGACTGTCACGAGAGATCTTGACTGGGCGGACCTGAACCTGCTGCGGGAAGCGGCCCCGGAGGCGGAGCTCGTCTATCGCTTTGTCTACTTCGGGCGCTACTTCACAACCCTGGACGAGGAGATGGATCTCAACCACAGCCCCATGAACGACAACGGCCGCGAGATCCGGGAGATTCTCCCTCTCATGCGGCACTGCAAACGCCTGGACATGGACAGCTGCGGTGTCCCGTCTGTCACCATGGCCGAGATCAGGGATGCCTATCCGGACATGGAAGTGATCTGGCGCATCTGGTTCGCCAGAGATATGTTCACGATGCGTACGGACTCCGAGCGGCTCTGGTGCGCCAACCACTATGAGAACATGACCGACCAGTACACCCAGGAGCTGAAGTACCTCACCCACCTGCGCTTTCTCGACCTCGGGCACAATCTCGATCTCCATGACTGGAACTTCATCCGCTATATGCCGGATCTGGAAGTCCTGATCATCACCGCCAGCGGCTGGGACACCCTTGACATGCTGGAAGGCTGCACCAAGCTGGAATATCTGGAGATTCTCCCTGCCAGCCATATCGAGCTGGATCTCCATCCCCTCGCGAATCTCACAAACCTCGAGCACCTGAACATGTGCGGCATGGGGAAGAACGTGGGCTGGGAGGTCCTGCTGAACATGAAGAAGCTGAAGCGGCTCTGGATCGGCGCGGGTACTGCCCAGTACTTCCCGGAGGGCGCCATGGAACAGATCCTGGAGGCTCTGCCGGATACCCAGATCATCTATAAGGAAGAGAGCTCCGCGGTGGGCTACTGGCGCCACAACCCGGACGGGTCGGTGCCGGAGAGGTATCAGCTGCTGCGGGAGCAGTTTGAGTATGACCGCTGGCCGGAAGTAGCGCCCTTCCCCTATAACGATCCTCTCTACTATCCCCACTGGGACAGCTGACCGCTCCTTCGGTCATTCTCTCCCTCATTCCTGCGGCTGTCCTCTGTGAAGCTGCGCCCCTCCTTCCGGCGGAACATTAACGCCCCGTTTGTCAATCCCGGAATAATACACAAAAATCTCCTGCCGTTTCTGCCCATATGACACAGACTTTTCCTCTTAATCTCCAAAAAAGCGGCTGAAATCCTATATCTTGTAGATTTGGCTAGTCTGTCTATTGCTTTATACCACCAGATATGGTATGATACGCCATGCTGGTCAGGGACGGACATGACTGCCGTCAGGAAGCCTGAAGCCGGCACGGAGGATAGTATGATTACCTGCAAACTCTGTAATACGGAACTGGATAAAAGACATCTGAGACGCGACGGCTCACTCCTGTGTCCCGTCTGCGGACAGATTTACTGGAAGGCCGCGGTGGACAGAGCCATGGCCGGCGGTGAGACATTCCGTGAGAACTACGCGGAAGCTTACCGGAGAGAAAGCCGCCGGAGTGTCGAGCGGATCAGAAGAGTCAGAGTCGCCTGATACGCGTCTCCGCTCCTCTTTCAATCGGCACAACATAATCGGACGGACCATACAGCGACGCCGGGGAGAAGATTATCCTCCCCGGCGTCGTTGTTTTACATTGCACCCTGCTCTCTGCGGTTTCCTGCCCTGCCCTCTCTGCAGCTTTTCTTCCCCGCGCTCCAGGCATCTGCTCCCGGATCCCGTCTGACTGCACGGCATCCGATTTCCTTTTCCCGTCCGTCTGCCCTTCTGTCACAGGCGGATTTCCATAAAGACGGTGTTCGGAACCAGGCAGTCGTAATATGGTTCCACTTCGTAAAAGCCCATGCGCCGGTACAGGGCAAGCGCAGTCTTCAGTCCCGGCAGCGTGTCGAGGCGCAGCCACTGATACCCCGCCTCTGCGGCATCCTCCATTATCCTCCGCACCAGCTTCTCACCCAGATGATGCCCGCGGAACGCCGGCCGCACATACAGCCGCTTCAGTTCGGCATGGCTCGGGTCAGAGCGCTTCATCCCGACACATCCGGCAAGCCCCTCTCCAACGTAAACCAGATAAATACTCCCCTCCGGGGGAGAATATTTTTCTTCCAGCCTCTCGATCTCCTCGCTGTAGTTCTGCTGGGCAAGCGAGTCGATGAACACCGGGTCTGTCTCCAGGAGCAGTTCGGCGTATTCCTCGTACAGCGGGATCAGCTCTTCCCTGCGCTCCATCGCCGGAACCAGCCGGATATTTTCTTCCTGCAAGCTTTCTTTCTGCATTGAAGTCACTCTCCTTCGTCTGTATGGCGGCATTTCTATTTCAGGAAAAAAATTTTTTGGTGTCCGTTCAACAGGACAGCAAAAAGAATAGAATGATCTCAGAAAAAACAAGGGAGGGTCTCAGAATGAAGGGATACTACACAACGAGCGGGTTCTACGGACTGGTGGACGGGACCTATGTCCTGTTTGCGGATGAGTCGGACTATTACGACTTCATGGAAGACGAGGCGGCATAAGCGCCGTCTGTGAGAATGGAGGATTGAAAGATGAGCAACGATTATTACAGAGGATATGCCGCGGGACGGCTCTCCATGCAGCCTGACTGGGTGAGCACGGAGACCGCGCCTCCCCGGGACGGACATTATTATGTCATTAAGGAAGCCCTGCGTGGGTTCCCCGGGACCCCGATGGGCTCCGTGGTGGTTGACACGACGGAATACTGGCGGCGCGGCCGGTGGAATCAGAATGACAAATACTGGAGAGTCCTGTACTGGGCTGCCCCGCCGGTGATGGAGCTGCCGGAAGAGCTGGAGTGCCGGCACAGGATCCACGCGGCGTGATTCCCGCCCCGGCTCTTCCCTCCCGTCAGAGGAGAGCCGGGGTATTCTGTCCGGGGTTCCCACCCTGCGACGCCCCGGTCATAGGGTGTGGGCTCCGGAGTTTTCAACATTTTCGACCGGGTTTTGAACACCACCACAACATCTTGTAGTACCGGAAACCGTCTCCGCTGCAGAGCTGCCGGAATGGCATCGGGAGAGCTCCCGGAGGGCTTTTGGGAAGCACACTTCCCGCCAAAAGTCAAGACTTGTTTTTCTCCCCGTCTTCGGGTATACTGCCGCCCTGTATGCAGTCGGTCTTCATCATTATCTGGAGGTTTTATCCAATGTATGCAGTAATAGAAAAGGGCACCGACCGGATCATCCGGGAGTGTAAAACCAAGGAAGCCGCTATCATTGCGGCCCAGCTGGAGAAAGAGAAGGTCAGTCTGCCGGACCGGAGCAAGATCACGGCTGTCGTCCTCGACGACGGCGGTTATACGGATATTATGTTTTGAGGGTGCCCGGCGGTATCACAGGGGGTTAACATGAACAGGAAAGAAATCAGTGAAATCAGACGGCGCTTCAAGCCGGAGAACTCCAATATCGGCCACGTTTACGGCTGTTATGTCAACAGCAGCAGCAAGGAGGTCATCGCCAATCTCGACGAGCCTCTGTCCCTCATGCCGGAGGAGGAGAAGAAGCAGTTTCTGGACTTTCTGAAGAAGGCCCTGTCCGGAACCCAGGGCAAGAATCTCACGGACATCATCTTCACCAGTCAGCAGGTGTCAAACAGCGATGAGCACAGGCTTCTCATGGCGCTGCGCGACGGCAGTCCCGAGGCGAGAGAGACCTTCTTCCGGACTGTGATCGAGCACTACGATTCGGAGGATAACTATCTCATACTCTGCGCCAACGACGCCTATGACGTGCCCCATCGCCGCGGTGACGGGGGCAGGTCCGCGGAAGACGACGTCTCGGAGCATGACGACCAGGTCTTCCGTTCCTTCGTCTGCGCCATCTGCCCTGTGAAGGACGGCAAGCTGGCTCTCGGCTACTTCTCCGGCGAGAATGAGTTTCACAACTGCCTCTGCAAGCAGCTCGTCTGCGCTCCGGAGACAGGCTTCCTGTTCCCGGCCTTCGACCACCGCAGCTCCAACATTTATAACGCGCTTTTTTACAGCCGCAAGGCCGAGGAGATGCACTATGAGCTGATCGAAGCGCTGTTCCGTACCGAGATGGCGATGAGCCCGGCGGAAGAGCGTCAGGCCTTTGAGGACACGCTGGTCGACGCGGAGATCACCGATCTGGAAATCATCCGCGGCCTCGCCGAGCGCGTGAAGGTCTGGATGGAGGAGAACAGGGATGGAGAGCCTCTCTCCCTTGGCTCCGGAGATCTGGTGGACATCCTGTCCGACTGCGGTGCGGAGGACGCAAAGGTCAATCTCTTCCGCGAGAAGTATGAAGAGCGCTTCGGCAAGGCGTCGGTCAACCCGGAGAACATCGTCGACCTGAAGAAATTCCAGGTCAAAGCCGGTGAAGTGACCATCACGGTCAATCCCGAGATGAGCTTCCTGCTGGAGGCCGGAGAGGTCGACGGGAAGAAGTATATCATGATCCCGGCGGACGGCGTCGAGCTGAACGGCTTCGCCGTCAAAGTATAAGCCTCACGCTCCCGTTACAGTATACCTCACAGTATACCACATGGAAGACGGCATCAGAAAGAAAAAAAGGAATATTCTCTGGCTGCTCCTGTTTGTGCTGGTCAATGCGCTCATCATCGCCTGGATTGCTTTCCGTGAGTTCCACAATTCCGGAGAAGTTGCGCGCTTCGCTCTGGGAGAGCACGGAGCGCTGTTCCTCACGGCGGCATTTGGGTGCATGGCGGTCGTGCTGCTGACAGAGACCGTCAAGTTCCTGATCACGGCGCGCTCGCTGCGGGAGGCGCTGTCTTTCCGGGACGCGTTTGAAACCGTTGCCCTCGGGAAATACTACGACTCCATCACCCCGACCGGCGGAGGAGGTCAGCCCTTCCAGATGTACTGGCTGTACCGGAAGGGGCTGTCCACCAAAGCCGCAACCGCTGTGGCGGCAGCCGGCTTCATCACAAGGCAGCTGGCGGCGATCCTCGTCGCTCTCCTCACCTTCTTCCTCTGGCGGGGCAACAGCGTCATGGAGGGCATCCGGTACGTGGCCTGGGCAGGGCTTGTATGCTGCGCATTCCCGCCCTGCTTTGAGATTGCCTTTTCCCTGAAGCCGGATGTGATCAAGGCGCTTATCCGCCTGATTCTCCGCTGCGGTGCGAAGCTGCGTCTCGTGAAGGACCCCGACGGACTTCAGGAAAAGATCATCCACTCTCTGATGCAGTATCGCGAAGGCTTCCTGCAGATCGGCGGGAACGCGCTGCTGACTCTGGAACTGATGCTGCTGTCTGTCCTCTGCAGGATTGCTCTGTGCAGCATTCCGTACTTTGTGCTTCTGTCTCTCGGATGCAGGACCGGCTACCTGGATACCCTGGCGCTGACCGTCTACATCTATGCCGCTGTGACACTGATCCCGACGCCGGGTAACTCCGGCGTGTCGGAGGGGGCGTTCTATCTCGTGTTCTCCGGGATCGGATCCTCCGGAGTTTTCTGGGCCATGCTGCTGTGGCGGCTGGTTTGTTATTACTCTCTCCTGCTGCTTGGCCTCCTGCTCTTCGGGATACTCACGCGCCGTTACATCCGGAAGCCTGTTCCGGACAGCGGCACACAGGAGCATAACGCGGAGCACAGCGACCCCGCAGAACAACAATAGAGTTCGTCTTTCAGGACCATCTGCCGCTGAACACAGTTCTTCGCCCTGCAATGCGCCCTGCAAATGAATACTTATGTGAACAGACCGGTGCGGTGATCCTGTCGCCTGTCCGGTATTCAAGAGACCGGGAGATCAGCTCTCCCGGTCTCCGTTTTGTTATCGCTTCTCAGGACTTCGTCCCCTGCCGGGACCTTCTCCCTTTTCCGTGGATCAGTCCACCTTCGGCAGCCTGGCCCGGTAAGCGGCCAGCTCCTCATCGGTCGGGATATAGTCGTCCATCTGGCCGTTGTGGAACTTCTCATAGGCCACCAGGTCGAAGTATCCTGTGCCTGTGAGGCCGAAGACGATGGTCTTGGCTTCGCCGGTTTCTCTGCATCGCTTCGCCTCGTCGATGGCAACCCTGATTGCGTGTGAGCTCTCCGGGGCGGGCAGGATCCCTTCCACCCGGGCAAACTCCTCCGCCGCTTCAAACACTGCCGTCTGGGGGACAGACACCGCTCTCATGAGTCCGTCATCGTAGAGCTGAGAGAGAATCGGGCTCATCCCGTGATAGCGCAGTCCGCCGGCGTGGTTCGGCGCCGGGATGAAGTCACAGCCCAGGGTATACATCTTGGCCAGCGGGCAGACCATACCCGTGTCGCAGAAGTCATAGGCATAGACGCCGCGGGTTAAGCTCGGGCAGCGCGCCGGTTCTAGGGCAACGATACCATAGTCTGCCTCACCGCGAAGCTTCTCGCCCATAAACGGGGAGATCAGCCCGCCCAGGTTGGAACCGCCGCCGGCGCAGCCGAT
>ODAI010876420.1_pt1 | contig 14834 bp, 10 predicted proteins | sample 1539321 | NCBI WGS metagenome assembly ODAI01 (sample SAMN02144231, study PRJEB22623) | gut metagenome | biome: sheep rumen | host: Ovis aries | place: New Zealand
ACTGGCACATTTTCCGGGCGCTTCGGCCCTACTACGCCTCCCTTCGTTCAGCTTTGCCAGAGCGAAAAATCCATCCCAAATCTGATAAGATTTTAAAACGCGAATAGTATAAGGCAGCCGCCGGGAAAGCGAAATCCTTTCCGGCGGCTTTTTCTCTGTCAGGGTGTGTTGGTTCTGCCGATCCGTAAAAAACGCTTTCAGTTACTTAAAGGGGACAGCGATGCATTTCACCCTTCCTGACACGACAGGTGGGATTTTGAAATAAAGGAAAGGAAGATGACGATATGGGGAAGCGGCTCGGGCTTCTGCTGCTGCCGCCGGCGCTGCTGGCGGCGCTGTTCACGCTGATCCTGTTTGCCCTGCCGCCTCAATATAGCGAAACCTACCTGGCCGCGCTCCAGGATAAAATGGCCTTGCTCAGGGGGGAGGATCAGCGGCCCCGCGTCCTGGTGCTGGGCGGGTCGGCGGCGGCGTTCAGCCTGCGGAGCGATTTGCTGGAGGAAGCGCTGCCGGGCTGGCGGGTGCTGAACCTGGGCCTGTACGGCGGCCTGGGCACCGCCCCGATGCTGGATTTGGCGCTGCCGGATATCCGTCCCGGGGACGCGGTGATTCTCATGCCGGAGCAAAACGCCCAAACCCTGTCCGGCTTTTTCGGCCCCCGGGCCATGTGGCAGGCGGCGGACGGGAACCCCAGGCTGCTCCTTCGCCTGCAAGGGGAACGCCGCCGGGCCCTGGTGGGAGAGGCCCTGCCCTTTGCCGGGGAAAAGCTGTCCTTTTTTTTGAAGGGAAACGCGCCGGAGGGCGACGGGGTGTATGCCCGCAGCCACATCAACGCCTGGGGCGATCTGATTGCCGAAGGCCGGGAGGGCAACGCCATGCCCGGGGGCTATGACCCGGACATGATGATTGACTTACATGAGACGCCTTCCGCCGTCTTTGCCGGGCAGATGAATGAATTCACCCGGGCCTGCCGGAATAAAGGCGCGCAGGTTTATTACGCTTTTTGCCCCATGAACGCCGCCGCCGTTCTGCCAGGGTCTGATCCTGAAAAGCTGAATGCCGCCCTGGCATCTTCCCTGGCCGCCCCTGTTCTGGGAACGGCGGAGGACAGTATTTTAAACAGCGCCTGGTTTTTCGATACCAATTTCCATCTGAACGCCGCCGGGGCCGTGGTGTATACCGCCCGCCTGGCGGAAACGCTGCAAAGCGCCTTGGGCGTGTCCGGCGGCAAGCCCATTGCCCTGCCTGAACCGCCGCCCTCCATGGCCCGGTCCGCTGAAACGGGGAATCAAGCGGACGGGGATAGGTTCCTCTATGAGGAAACGGAAACGGAAGCCGCGGTGGTGGGCCTGACGGAAGAAGGAAAAGAAAGAAAAACGCTGGCGCTGCCCGCGTCCCGCCATGGTTTGCCGGTCACGGCCCTGTCCGCTTCGGCGCTGAAGGGCAGCCAGGCGGAGGAAATCACGCTGCCCGCCTCCCTGCGCAGAATCGAGAACGGCGCTTTTGCCGGGTGTGCCCAGTTGAAAACCATCGTCCTGCTCCAGGAAAACCCCAGCCTGCTGTCTGTGGGCCCGGATTTGCTGGCGGGCACGAAGGCGGATATCATTGTTCCTGGGGAAGCCTACAGCCGCTATGTGACCAATTATTTCTGGAGCGTCCATGCTGCCCGGCTGCGGCCTGGCCAGGAAAATATGCCCGCTTCCACTGAGGCGCCCCATGATGCCGCTCAGGGCCCGGCGGTGATGTATTTTGATGCCAACGGGGGCCAGCCCATCCGGGACACGGACACCAGGATTTCCTTCCCGGTTTCTGTCTCCCATCTGCGCACCAACACGGCCCTGGGCCAGCGGCTGTTCCGGCGGGAGGGGTACGCGCCCCTGTGCTGGAACACCGCCGCCGATGGCTCGGGCCAGCGTGTTCCCTTTGGCAGCCGCGTGGACAGCGCCGATGGGAAAATCCTGTATCTGGAATGGATTCCCGTGAACCCGGAAAAGGAATTTACCTGGGAGGAAAAGGATGGCGGTGCCCGGATCACCGGCTGGACAGGGGAGGGGAAAACCGTGGCTGTGCCAGACACCCTGGGCGGACTGCATGTGACCTATATTGGCAATGGAGCTTTTGCGAATGCGCCCATTGATTTTGCCGTGCTGCCCCCTTCCCTGTTTGCCATCGAGCAGGGGGCGTTCAGCGGCAGCAGGCTAAAAGAAATCTGGCTGTACGACAGCCTGTATTACGTGTACGACAGCAGCTTTTCCGGCTGTGAACAATTGACCGCCCTGCACATCAGCGCCGCCACCTCGCCCCGCTATTCCGTCAGCTATTTTGCCGCCTTTGCCGATAAGCTGGACTGGCTGCGGCTTCATGCCGAAGAAAAAAAGCTGATTCTGGCCGGGGGCTCCGCCACCCGCTATGCCTACGACAGCGAACGGTTTTTGGCTGCTTTCCCGGATCATCTGCCGGTGAACATGGGGGTGTACGCCTATACCAATATGCTGCCCCAATACCGGCTCATGGAGCAATTCGTTCAGCCGGGGGACGCGCTGATCTCCTCCCCGGAGTTTGACACCCCCCGCACCCAGTTCTGCATATCCAACGCCCTGGACAGCCTGTTCTTTGCCATGGCGGAGGCGGATTACGCCTGCGTATCCATGCTGGATTTACGGGAGTATTCCCGGGTGTTTGACAGCCTGGCGGAGTATCTTCACGCCCGCACCGCCATGACAGCCCGGACATATGAGGAATCCCCCCGGCGCTATGACGACGACGGCAACCCGGCGGCCCATCCCGTCTACAATCAGTACGGTGATTATGTGCTGCCCCGCTCCGGCGCAGAAAAGGACGAGCTGCTGCAAACCTATCTGGCCCCCTATACCAGAGAGGCTTTCCCGCTGGAAATGGTGGAAGCGCTGCAAAGCGTCTTTGATGAATTTCAGGAAAAGGGGGCGCGGGTGTTCTTTGCCTACGCGCCGAGAAACCATTCCGCCCTGTCGGAGGACAGCACGGCGGAGGAACGCCGGGCGCTGGACGCATTTTTGCGGGCGCATCTGTCCGTTCCCTTCCTGCTGGAAATGGAGGATTCCCTCTATCCCGCCACCTCTTTCTATCTCATCGACAACCATTTGAGCACCAAGGGCGTGCAGGTTCACATGGACAAGGTGGTGCCCGCTTTGGAAAAATACCTGCAATAAGCGGATGAAAAATTGAAGAAGGGAAAGATTGCATCCGGGGAAAAAATATGCTAGAATAATGAAAAATCATAGGGTTCGATGAAATGAACTTTTGATGGGAACGGATGGAAGAAGGGAAATTTGAATGCTGTTGATCGCCATCGTGGACGATGATCCCCGGGATTCGGGGGCGTTAAAGGCGCAGGTAGAGCATTTTTTTCAGGAGCAGCAGGAGCCCTTTTTGATCCAGGTGTACCAGGATGGGGTGGATTTCATCCGCAGCACCGAGGAATACGACATCGTGTTCATGGATATCCGCATGGAAAAGCTGGACGGGCTGGAGGCCAGCCGGGTGATGCGGAAAATCAGCAAGGACACGGTGCTGATTTTCGTGACCTACATGGCCCAGTTTGCCATCAAGGGCTATGAGGTGGACGCCATGGATTTTATCATCAAGCCCACCGATCAATTTTCCATCGATTATGTGCTGAAAAAAGCCATGAAGCGGGTGCAGGAAAGAACAGGCGTGCTGTTCAGCCTGAAAACCCAGTCCGGCATCATCAAGGTCTATTCCAATTCGATTTATTATGTGGAAATCTATAATCACGACCTGATTTACCATACCGACCAGGGGGACCATAAGGTGCGGGGCAACCTGGGCGAGGTGGCTGAGAAGCTGGAGGCCCAGCATTTCCTGATGTGCAGCCGTTCTTACCTGGTGAATTTGCGGTATGTGACCAGCGTCCGGGACGATTCCCTCATCGTGCACGGAGAGGAAATCCCCATTTCCAAATCCCACCGCAAGGAAATTCAGCAGCGCTTTATCAATTATCTGGGTGACAGCTTATGATGCAATCGCAGTGGTGGATTCCGGATATCGACTTTCGCATTTCCTCGGCGGTGATTTTCTTCTGGCTGCTGCTTTTGTTCGGCCGGGGAGAAAAGCGCCGGGGCTGGGGCGGGCGCATCGCGGCCAGCTTTTTTTTGCTGTGCGGCATGAGCTGGCTGATGCGTTATGGCATCACGCTGCTCCATTCCTCCGTCTACCTGGAATCGTTGGGCTTCAGCGTGTATATCATGGCGCTGAGCCTGCTGTATTCCCTGTGCTATCGCTTCTGCGTGGAGGCCCCGGAAAGCGATTACGCCTTTAACAGCATCGTGGCTCTGACGGTGTACCGCATCGCCTGGAACACCTTAAAAACCATCACCGTGGGCATCCAGTCCTCCGTGGAATGGCTGCCCTGGAGCGTGAACAGCCCCTTCCAATCGCTGTTTTCCTATGTGATCTATTTCGGCGTCTGCTATGCCTGCTATCTGATTTACCGCCGCCAGGTGAGGGGCCCCAGCCAATTGAACCCCCAATTGCTGCGCAGGCTGTTTTTCATTATGGTGCTGCTGCAAATGCTGCTGGAATTTGCCTTCCGCATGGTGAACGACGGGTCCCGGATGCTGTTTTTGATTTATCTGACCACGCTTCTGTTCTGCGTGATGAACTTTGTGCTGCTGATGGTGTTTCCCTATCTGGATCGGCTGAGGCAGGACAACGCCAGCATGCAGGATTTTATCAGCCGGAAGCAGGAATATTATGAGGTGAGCCGGGAGGGCATCCTGAGCCTGCAAACCAAATGCCACGATCTAAAGCACCAGATCGCCCTGATCCGCTCCGCCGAGGGCCAGCGGCAGTTTGACCAGTATCTGAACCGGCTGGAGGATTCCATCAACGAATACAACACCGTCATCGACACCGGGAACAAAAGCCTGGATGTGGTGCTGACGGAAAAGAATATCATCTGCGCCACCAACGGCATCAAGTTTACTTATATCGTGGATGGCACGCTGTTTGACTTTATGTCCGAATTGGATATTTACGCCCTGTTCGGCAATATCATGGACAACGCCATTGAAAGCATGGCCAATGTGCAGGAGCCGGAAAAACGCTTTGTTTCCTTGAAGGCCGCCCGGCGCAGTGAAATGATCGTGCTGGTGGTGCAGAATTATTTTGAAAATGAGCTGCGCTATGAGGCGGGACAGCTGATGACCACCAAAACCGAAAAGCGCCACCACGGCTTCGGCCTGCGCTCCATCCAGTCCATCGCCGAAAAGTACGGCGGCATGGCTTCCGTGGCCACGGAAGAGCATATTTTCAAGCTCACCGTGACCATGGCCGCCGGGGGCCGGGGATCGGGGACAAATCAGTCCTGACGCATTTTCAGCACCAGCTTTTCCACGTGCTGGCGGGCGAAATTGGCCTGGGCTTGGGCTTGGGCCTGGGTTTCGGCGGCGTCGCCCATGAGCAGCTGAAACTGGCTGACCTTGAGGCCCAGCGCTTCCTGCATATCCTGGTCGCTGCCGCCGGGGGCCACCAAATAATAGCACAGCAGGGAATCCTTCTGCCCGATGCGGTGGGCCCGGTCCTCGGCCTGGGCATGGACGGCGGGGCTCCAATCCAATTCCCCGAATACCACACAGGTGGCCCGCTGCAAATTCAGGCCGCTGGCCGCCCGCAGGGAAATCACGCAAAGATCGGTTTTGCCCAGCATAAATTTGTCCACCGCCTCTTCTTTTCTGGCGGCGGTTTCCCGGCCGGTGATGAACACCGGCCTTTCTTGTTTTAATTCTTTTTTGTATAAATCCATCACCGCGTGATGATGGGCGAACAAAAGCACCTTTTCCCCGGCGTTCACCAGCGCCTTGACGAACTGGCACACATAGGGGGCTTTCGCCAGCCCCGTGGCCTGGCGGGCCTCCTGGGAAATCTGATCCTCCAGCAGCGCCCGGGCGGAGGGGGACATGGCCTGGTCCTGCCGCCAGCGGTACAGCTTTTCCCACACCGGGGCCATGAGATGCACATACAGCGCGTCGTCCGCGTCGATCTCCTGCACCAGCCGCCGCTTTTCCGGCAATTCGGGCAGCACCTCCTGCTTGGTGCGGCGCAGCATCAGCCCTTCCCGGCGCAGATGATCCCCCAGCAATTCCGGCTTGCTCACGATGCGGTTGCCGTATCCGGCGCACCATTCCCGGGTGAAGGTTTCCCAGTCCCCCAAAAAATGGTAATCCAGAATATTGATCACATTCCAGATTTCGCTGCCGTAATTATAGATGGGCGTGCCGGACAGGCCCATCACCCGCTGGCAGCTTTCCGACAGCAGGGAGGCGGCGGAATATTTTTCCGTGCCGGTGCGGCGCAGCTCCTGCACCTCGTCAAAGATCACGGTATGAAACTGCATATTAGGCAAAGCCTGCTTCCAGCCCCGCAGCAGCAGGTAATGAAGAATATACACGTCCGCTTCCGGCAGGGGATAAGGCTTTAAGCCCTTGATGATATGCACCCGGGGCTCCCTTCCGTTCACCCGGAGGAAGCGCTTTGTTTCCGCCTGCCAGTTCCGGGCCAGGTGGGGCGGCGGCACGATGAGCAGGGGGAAAATGCCCTCCTGGGCCGCGCAGGCCAGGGCCTGCACCGTTTTGCCCAGGCCCATTTCATCCGCTAAAAGCGCCCGGGGCGTCAGCAGCAGCCAGGCAAGGCCCGCCTGCTGGAAGGGCCTGAGCTCTCCGGCAAACACCGCGGGAGAGGGCTGGGGGGCCAGGGTGAGGATTTTTGCTTTTTCCCGTTCCCGGTAATAGTTCCGGGCGTCGGAAAGGGCCTGCTGCCACCGGCCCTGATCCCGCTGAGCCACCTGGAGGGGATAGCGCAGCATGAGCCAGTTCACGTCTCCGATGATCCGGCGGTGGGCGGTGAACCGGGCTTCCCCCCGCTTGGCGTCGCTGCCGGGAAAGAGGCGCTTGGCCAGTTCCGTTACGGCGGGGTCGCCCTTAATGATCCAGCATTTGCGCCGGGCGTTGTAGCTTAAGGTGCCGTAATAGTAGGAAGCGGGCTCGCCTTCCCGCAAAAAGGGCGGCACATCCTCCTGGCTCAGATCCCGCAGAATGCGGTCCTCCAGGGCATGGCCTGAAAACGCCGCCGGGGCAGGCGGCAAAACGTCCTCTGCCGGGGTCGGCGCTTCCGCCTTTTCCGGTCGGGGCGGTTCGGAATCCTGACGAATTGGCGTTTCCTCAGGGGCGGCGGGCATGTTTGCGGGGGTCATGGGTTCCTCTTGCAGAGGCGGTTCCTCCGATGGGCTGTCTGCCTGGCTTTCTCCCGTGTCCGTAGCGATGCCCCACAGCTTGTACAGGCTGACAGGATACACGGGAATGCCCCCGATGAACCCCGGCAGGCCGGGAGCGATTTTTTCAGACAGCAAAATAACGGCGGTCAGCTTGCCCGATTCCGCGTAGCGCCTGAGCTGTCCGCTCACCGCTTTCAGGTCGGGCCTGCCCCGCTTGATTTCGATGCCTACGCTGCCGCATAAAAAGTCGATCCTGCACCGGGGGGCCAGGGGCGCTTCATGGCGGAATTCGATGTCCGCGTTTTGCAGCGCCTCCGCCGCCAGGCCGTGCAGGTCGTATTCATCCCGGGTCTGCGGCGCGCGGATGGCCGCCAGGGCCAAAAGCACCTGTTCCGCCGTCATGGATCAATGCGCAGGGAAACCCCCTCTTTCATAACGCAAAAAGCGCTTCTCCCTGCTCTCCCTTCCGAGAATAATTTTTTGGATATATTAAAGAAACACCTTAAGTTACTAAGTGGGAACGCTGGGGAGTTATCTTTATTGCGCACACCAATTTTGATTACGCGCTGGGAGCCAATGTTTTGGTGTTCCAGCGCATTTTTTGTGTTTTGAGTGCCTCGCCGTTTTCATTGCCAACCTTCCCGATGAAGCGATAGTAAATATCTATGCGCATCACCGTTTCACCATCAATGACTTCCTTTTCGTGTACAACCACCTTTTCGATCAGCGTGTGCACAAGTTCTTCCGTGAGGCAGGTAATATCAGTGTATTGCGCTACCAGGCTGGCAAACGCTTTGGCATCCCGATTTTGCCTGGTATAGCTGGCCAGCAGTTCATCAAGCATCCCCAACCGTTCTTTCACCTTCCTGGTTTCCGCCTCATAATCGGCTGACATGCTGGCAAAGCGTTCATCGGAAATTCTACCAAATACGTTATCTTCATAGAGGCGTTTCATCAGCACATCCAGCTCCGCCATCCGGCGCTGGCATTGTTCGGCTTCCTTCTGATAGGAAGCCTTTTCTCCATGCCATCCGCGCTGGGAAAGCTGTGTCAGGTAAGCAACGTATCGTTCCTGATCTTCCGATGCCAGACTCGCATGCCGTCGGATATCCTCCAGAAGTACCGCCTGGATGTTCTTTACGGAAATATAGTGAGAAGAGCACTCGTCCCCGCCATATCTCCGGTGCTTGCTGCAGCAGTAATGCCCACAGATATTCCTACTTGTAGCGGCGGAAAATGTCATCCGTGTGTTGCATCCTCCGCAAAACAGCAGTCCCCTGAGTTTGTTTTCGGGATTGGCCCGAGGCGCTGGCTGCTTGACCTGAATCCTCTGCTGGACGGTGTCAAAAGTTGCGCGGTCCACCAACGGTTCATGCGTATTCTCCACGATCATCCAATCTTCTTCCGGCCTCCGCACAATGCGCTTGTCCTTATAGGATTTCGTCTGACTCTTTTGACTGACCAACATTCCTAAATAAATTGGATTTCGCAGAATCCCCTGAACGGTGGTTTTATCCCACTTATTCGGATACTTTGCGCGTTCTGCTGTTTCATATTTTCCAAACATCTCCATGAGGCTGGCTCTTGGAGTTGGTACCTGTTCTTTTTCCAATGTTCTTGCAATGTGATAACAGGTGCTTCCTTCCAAAGACATTTGGAACATACGCTTCACAACAGGCGCATACTCGCTGGGAATCAGATGGTGTCGATCCATTGGATCTTTGCAGTATCCAAAGGGCGGATAGCTGCCGGTGTATTCTCCGTTCTGGGCCTTCGCGCGAAGGGCAGTACGGACTTTACGACTGCAATCACGTGCATACCACTCGTTGATGATATTTCTGAAAGGGGCAAACTCGTTATCACCTGCCGCAGTGTCCACATTGTCATTGATAGCAATGAAGCGCACGTTGTGTTCGGGAAAGATCACTTCCGTGTAGTATCCCGTTTGCAGGTAATCACGGCCCAGACGGGAAAGGTCTTTGACGCAAATGACGCCAACTTTTCCTTCCTCCACCATGCCCAGCATCCGTTGGAAATCCGGGCGGTTGAAATTGGTGCCCGAATACCCGTCGTCCACGAAGTATTCGCAATTGGTAAATCCGCGCTCCTTCGCAAACTGACTGAGCATGGTTTTCTGCGTCTGGATCGAAACGCTGTCTCCGCTGTATTCATCATCACGGCTCAGCCTGCAGTATAACGCGGTTGTTTTGATCTGTTGTTTTAACTTTGTCATATTCCGTCCTTTCCAAACAACAGACCCAGATGGTTCGCAAGAACATTATACAACATTCTTTCCCTTTTGGGGAGCTTTTTTTCTGCGCCTGCTGTGAATGAGGTTACAGGATGATTGTGTCTAAGGATAGTTTCTGCGCTCCTGTTCCCTCATATTATAAAAGAAACTTGCCTGCGGCACATTGAGCGTAAATTGAGCTGAAATTGAAAAATCCAGGGAAGCTTGTTTTCCCTGGACTTGATCTTTATCATGGATTATTCTGATCGCTTATATCTTGTACGCCGGCTTTTGCCAACAGTTCCTTGATTTGCCGTTCTTTTTTTGTAAACAGGTTATGGTTATCAGATAACGTATCTTTAAAAATATGATATGCCCGCAGCAAAGCTTCAATAGCAGAATCGGTTTCTCCGGCGATCAACAGTACTTCGCCTTTCAACTGTAATACCAATCCATGATCAAAGGAATCAGGATTTGTTTCCTCGATGCTTCGTTCTGGAATTTGAACTGCTCCAAGCGCTTGCGGGATTGCACCCACGTGCTTAAATAATTTAGCAGTGTTCAGCGCGTCCATAAAGAAATCTCTCCATTTAGGTGGTTTGTACTCTTTCAAAATGAACAAAGCGGCCAGAAAGCTTTTTCTTGCCGAGTCTTGATCTCCCAATTCGAGGTATGCTTCTCCTATCGCCTGGTATATCATCCGTGCCAATTGAGCGCTTTCCCCTTGTGATAAATCCAGCATTGAAAGAGCTGAATTCAGGGTGGATATCCTTCTTTCCGGATCAGGATCTGGTTTTGCCTGATAGTAACTGAAACGGGGATAATCTTTTTTCAAGCTGTCATGTCTGTATACGAGTATCATAATATGGCTGGCCATTTCGCCCAAGACATCCTGACGGTCATATTTTTCAACATAAGGAACCATATCCTGCAAGAACTGCAATAGATATTCTTTTTCATCAATTGAACCATCCAGAAGAGCCTGTATGATTTTTAAAATGAGAGCATAAAAAGAAGAGGCTCTGTAATGCTCGGTACAATCGAAACGAATAGAGTCCAAAAACGTTTTGCATTTGCCAGGGGAAGGCATCAATTCCGCCAGGCATGCCTTTTGAATGCTTCTGGGCATCATGACATTGTTATCCTTCAGTTGGGTCAGATAACCCCGCTCAATCAGTTCCTCAATCTCATTCGCATTGTCCAGATTCATCCATCTGACAAGCAGCAGTTCGGATATGCCTGTCGGCGGAATCAGCACCATGCACCGCATGATCTCTTTTTGACCCGCCGTCAGTTCACTGAGCGCCATCAGCGCCTGAATATGGGCTGTAACAGTATCCCGTCGAATTTTTCCGTCCTTACTGATTCTGACCTTTTCATCTCCCGATACGAGCGTTCCCAAGTAATACAGCTTGGTCAAAACGTCATCGGGGCGATTCAAACCCTGTCCCAATAAACGGCCGATCAATTCAACCATCAGCGTATTCCATTGCACTTCTTCCATGATTTTCATCACGGTTTCTCTGTTTTCTTCCGCATCGGGGTAAAACTGCGCTACCATTTGAAACAGGGATTCTACATCCTTGACCGGGCCGATTCGCATCCTCCTGTATCCTGCCCATCTGCAGCGAGTTGTGATCAGAATATGGCAGTGATATTTTCGCAGATTGAATAAAGATGCTTCCTTGGCCGATTTCGTATCAAAATTGTCGATGATCAAAAGGGTGTCCTCATTCAAGGTTCTCAAAAAACGATCATGCCGGTACAAACGGTCCTTTTCCTCTTCGTTCGGCATATCGTCAGCAAAGCATAGATTCGCAATATCACGCTGCAAATCACCGGAATACATGATATATAGGATATTGGTATATTCTTTTTTATATGCCCGCGCGTAGCCTTTTGCCACTTCGCTTTTGCCTATTCCCGGCAATCCTTCTACAAATATCTTGCCATAGCAATTCAAAGCGTTATGAATTGATTCGATTTCTTCTTCTCGTCCAAAGAAATGCTCGCAGGGTTCCGGCACTTCCCCATCCAAAATATATCCACGGGTTTCAGGAGATCGTACAACATCGCTCAAAGCCCGTGGCTTGCGAATGTCCCGCGCCTGAAAAGGACGTGTCATACCGAAAATGAGTATATCCGTGAGGAACGACGCTTCGGCTGTATTCGTTTCAAAAGCTCCATTCGCTGATAATTCCTGCTTCTTCCGTTCAGAAATCGTCGGATCCTGGATGAATAAGTTGAACACCTTTTGAACTGTCATAGCGCTGTCAGATAAACAGGGGAGCATGACATCCTCCATGGTGACAGCCAACTCATCCCGGTTTTTCTTGTTTTTCAAATAGAATAATCCAATTGCGGGGCTGACGCGTGAAAGACCATTCAGCCATTTGTTCAGCAAACCCATGTCGAAATATGTATTGTTTGCTTGCAGATAACTGGAGAATAAGGTTTCAAGCAGTTCATTCTGATTGGCAAAGCTCCCATCCAGTATGTCGTTGCGGATAATCTTCATAATCGACGCAAAATCACAGCGCTCCATTTGACGGTATCCCTTTCTTCTGCGAATCGTATTCTATTATACACGATACACATCCAAAAATCCTGCCTTTCCTCGTCTTTGAAAAACTTTTTTCAATTTTCACTCAATTTTCGTTCAATGCGCCTTCCGGCATTTTATCATAGAATAGTTCTCGCAGATGCAGATCAGTAAGGCTTATGTTTCATGCACTGCCAGAAAACAGCAGGGAGGAATAAGCAGAAATGTTGATCAACAGAACTTTTGAAGCTGTACCATTAGCGCCAGCTTATCGCAGCAAAATGGGTAAAGTTACTTTTCAGGTATCATCCTTTGGGAATCCTCAGGCGAATCATTCCGCACAGGAATTGATTTTATCCATGCTGGAAAAGAAAGCGATGGAAAAGCAGCCAGAGACGCCGGATAAGATAACACAGGCATCATAAGGTCAGGTGATAAATCATGCGATATTACGTAACATCACAAAGCCGTCTCCCACCATTCATGGCATTTCCCCGATTCCTGCTGAAATGCAATTTGAGTGAAACCACCAAGCTGCTCTATATCCTGCTGCTGGATCGAGCCAGGATTTCCATGAAAACCACACAATGGCAGGACGCGGAAGGGCATGTGTACCTGCATTATACCATCCGGGAGTTGGCGGATGATCTATGCAAAAGTGAGATGACGATCAAAAATGCACTTTCTGCTTTGGAACGGGCAAAGCTGATTGAGCGCCGCCGCCAGAGAAACCAGCGGGTAAATTGCATCTATGTTCTGCTGGCAGAGGGGACAGAAAACTTTCCGCAGGAGGACAGAAACCTATCTGCTCAAGAGACAAATAATTGTCCCCAAGTGGAAAGAAATCTGTCTGCTGCAGAGACAGAAAACTGTCCGTCAGATGGACAAAAAACTGTCTGTGATACGGACAGAAAACTGTCCCCTAATAGAAATAATAGAGAAAGAATAAAAGAGAAAGAACGATTGAGTTATATGTCACCGTCCATGGCGTTCGGACATTTTCACAATGTTTTTCTGACGGAGAAGCAGGCGGACACACTGCGGCAGACTGTTCCTGACTTCGAGGATTATGTGGAGCGATTGTCCCGTTACATGGCTTCCACCGGGAAGAAATACGCGGATCATGCGGCAACGATTCTGGACTGGGCAGCCCGGGACCAGCAGGTAATTAGGCAGGTCAAAAGGGATTATTCCTGCCAGGAAGGAGAGAGTTTATGAACACGATCAGTGATCTTCTTCACAATATGTTTGCGGACCGCCAGCCCACGGAGGATGAATATATGGGCGACGATGGACTGATTTACTGTGCCAAGTGCCGCACACCCCGGCAAGTCAGAGTGGAGGTGCTTGGAAAGTTCGTCACACCGCCGGTGATGTGCGCTTGCAGACGGGAAGCAGAAGAAAAGGCAGAAGCTGAGCGAAAGCAGCAAGAATTTCTGGACCGTGTGTCCCGTCTGAAAGCGAACGGTTTGCAGGACAAAACGCTTCTGGACTGCACCTTCGCCAATGATCTGGGGTACAATCCCGAAATCAAAAAAGCCCACACCTATGTGGAGCACTGGGAGGAAATGCAGGAAAGCAACACAGGACTGCTTTTGTGGGGCGGCGTGGGCACAGGCAAAACCTTCTTCGCCGGGTGCATCGCCAACGCGCTGATCGAACAGGGTGTCCCAGTGATGATGACCAACTTCGCCCGCATCCTGAACACGCTCACCGACTTGCGCAGCGAGGAGCGCAGCCGTTTCATCGACAGCATGAACGAATACCCGCTGTTAATCCTGGACGACCTGGGCATCGAGCGCAATTCCGAGTTTGCCTTGGAGCAGGTGTTCAATGTGATCGACAGCCGCTACCGCAGCGGCAAGCCCCTGATCGTGACCACCAACCTGACCCTGAATGAGCTCAAAAATCCCGTTGACCTGGCTCACGCACGCATTTATGACCGTATCCTGGAGCGCTGCGTGCCCCTGCGCATCAACAATCGGAACCTGCGCCAGGAAAAAGCGAAGGCCCAGATGGATCGGGCCAAGGCATTGCTTGGAGCAACATAACGATAAAAATGTGTAAAGAGAAAGCATATGGGCCCAAACCATGGCCCTTGACCTATGGCTGGGAGGTTTGGCGAAGAGGAAGGAGCGCAAATCAGATTGATCGGAGAATTGAAAGTTGCCATGGAGGAACAAAAGAAAACGATTGTCCGTGAGTTTTTTATTTTCCATGCCAATGGCGCACTTATATACGGGTTCAGCCCTGCCGCCCCGTATGTGCGCTCTGCGAGACAGAGGATAACGGCATCCGAATGCCGCATCCTCCCTGCATCACTGCGCGATGAACAAGGGCTTTGCCCTTGCGCCGCTTCGCGGCTATCCCATCATCGAGACAAATGATATTGCAATAGCAAACCGACCACTGATAACGGAGGAACCCATGGATAACAAAATACGCCGGGATATTGAAAAGAAAAAGGAACAATACCGAAAAAACGTGCAGGTAGTTGTTCAGGCCATGGAGGAAAACGATATTCTGGATAAGCGAATCCAACGCCTGGAAAACCTGGATGAATACTACAAACGCGGAGAACGGGCGAAGCGCACGCACCGGCTGATTACCAAAGGCGCAGCCATTGAGCATATTCTCCCCGAATCAAAGGAGATTGAGGATGCTGATTTTTATCAGCTGATGAAAAAGATACTGACAACCGCGGAGGCCAAAGAAACCTGGAAAGTGTATCAGGAAACGCATTCCCATCCCCCGGAAGGAGGGGATTCCTGATCGCCCTGTATCATTTTCAC
>ODAI010141382.1_pt1 | contig 14832 bp, 2 predicted proteins | sample 1539321 | NCBI WGS metagenome assembly ODAI01 (sample SAMN02144231, study PRJEB22623) | gut metagenome | biome: sheep rumen | host: Ovis aries | place: New Zealand
CAATATTTTTACCACTGTTATCTTTATTATAGTATCCTACCTGTTTTTCACTGTATACTCTGTCAACTTCAAGTACCCTTGATAACGTTCCTGCACTGTCGGCTATATATTCCTCAGTATAATAAAGTGTTTTTGTACTTGTCCTTATGTTCTCGGCATCATAGGTATCCTCTGTATCGCCCGCTTTTATAAGCCTGTTTCGGCAGTCATACGTAAACTTAACCATACGTCCGTTAAGTGGTCCGTAGGTCATGTTTCCGTCATCATCATACTCAACCGTCTTACCATTATAAGTTATCATACGGTTAGACGAATCATAAGTCATGGTTGATGATTCTAAAAGCTCGGTCTCGTTTTTGACATCACCAAGTAAACCATCTGATGTTTTATCTTTATCAGACAGGTTGTCTTTATACGTTATGCCTGTTATGTTTCCACTATCATCATACGTATAGCTGTAGGAGTAAATTTCTTCCCCCGCAGCGGCTTTGTAAAGCGTTCTTGTTGCAAGTCTGCTTAGCTCATCGTATGTGTTTACTTCAACCGTTCCGTCAGGATTGGTTGTTGTAAGAAGGTTGCCTCGTTTATCATACGTATATGATGTAACGAGGTTTTCGGTATCTATGACTTCTTTTAACGCTCCGTTGTCATAGTACTTATACCTTACTATCTCACCGCCTGCATAGGTAAGGCTTATCAGGTTTCCAAGTTCATCATAGCCATACTTTACCGTATTCCCCTTATAGTCCGTATAAGAGCTTATGCGGTTCATACAGTCGTAAGTACGTGTTATGGTGTTTGTATTACCTTCCTTATCTGTTTCACTTACTGTAAGCACGTTTCCACAGCCGTCATAGGTATAGCTTATGATTCCAAGTTCATCTGTAGCACTTATTATACGTCCGAGTTTATCATACTCATATGTGGTTTCCTGTCCTCTTCCGTTTGTGTACTTGGATAATAAGTTATCTGAGTTATACTCGTAGCTGTACTCTGTTCCTATGCTTAGGGTTTCTTTTGTAAGCCTGTGCATATCATCATAGGTGTAGCTTATGCCACCGCCTTCAGGGTACACAAGCTCTGTTATATTCCCCGAGCTATCAAACATCTGACTTGATGTTACTCCTGCGACATCAGTAACAGATAAAGGCTGTCCGTTTATGTCATAAGTACAGTCATATGTCTTTACAGTTCCATCAGCACATGTTATCGTTTGTTTTATAGCATTGCCCATAGAATCATAAGTGTATGAGAGTTTACTTCCATCTGCATAACCTTTTTCCGACACTCTTCCCATGTTGTCATAATTAAAGCTTTGCATAAGATTTCCATCATGGTCATATATAGCTGTTACTCTGTCAACAAGGTCATACTCATAAGTTGTTCTAACACCCATCTCATCCATATAGGATATAATATTTCCATCTGCATCATATCCATATGATACACTAATTGTCTTTTTGCCTTTATCCGTTTCCACAACAGTCTTTGCTCTGCTGATTCTTCCTGACTTGTCATAAGTATATTCAACCTTTGTTCCGTTAGGATATGTAATACTTATTATGTTTCCAAGTGCATCGTATTCATAACATGTTTTATTTCCGTTTGCATCCGTTTCAGACAAGAGTTCACCATATACATCATAATCGTAACTCGTTGTATAACCTAAAGCATCTGTTATCGATGATACATTTCCATATGTGTCATAGCTTAGAATGTTTTCTAAATCTCCGGTCTTTAACGATGATAATTTTGAAATATCCCCTTCATATCCCAGTGTAATACTTTCCCCATCCGGAAGAATAATACTATTTAGTATCCCTGAACCATCATAACTGTATGTAACCACTTTTCCATCGATATCGGTACGTGTTTTTTTTCTTCCATACACATCATAAGTATAGCTTTCTGTTGTTCCATCCGGATATGCTATTCTTATTACATTGCCTGACACATCATAATCATAACTAACCTTGTTTCCGTCCGGTCTTGTAACACTTTTACATCTTCCGTTTATATCATATTCGTATGAGATATTATTTCCATCAGGATATGATATTGTTTTTATATTTCCTGCAGTATCGTATACATATGATGTAATATTACCAACCTCATCCTTTTCTGAAGCTATGTTTCCATACATATCATATGTATAAGATGTAATTCCGCCATTAGGCTTGATTATATCCGTTATTCTATCAGCCGCATCATAATTAAAGCGTGTTACATTTCCCTCCGCATCCGTCACAGATATTACATTTCCTCGCACATCATAAGTATAGGCTGTTACATTTCCCAGTGTATCTGTATATCTACTTATGTTTAGTCCGTCATATTCATAGTATGCAGTTCCCTTACCCTCTGCGGTTACACTGTTTGGAAGCCCATCGTCATTGTAACCATATGTAGTTTTTATACCGTTTCTATCCATTGACACAAGGACATTTTCTTCATAAATCATATTTATATATGAATTATCCGACCCACGATAAAATGTTACATTACCATTTTCATCATAGGTAAAGGTCATACAGTCTCCTGATGACGAAGAAAATCTGATGATATTACCATTTCCATCATATGTGTATGTATATACTATTCCATCTGCATCTATTTTTGATTCTGTTCTTCCTGTATCATCATAAGTTATTGTTTCGGTTTTTCCCGATGGTTCCGTTATCTCTGTTACCGCACAAAGATTATTGCTTTTTGTTACTGTTCTATTTCCATTATTATCTTCAGCAGTAACAGTCAACCCATCTTCGCTTTCATCATACACAAAGGAAAGTACTGCATCATAAGAATCTTTTTGTGTAATCACACGTCCTTTTTCATCGTATGTATTTTCCAAATATACATTACCTTCACTATTGTATGCCTTATTTAAAATTCCATTATTATCATAGTCATAGCTTAATACATCACCGGTCAGACCTGTTATCTGCGTAAGCTTTCCATCTGTATATGCAAATCTTACCTCTCTTCCTGTATTATCTTTAACAGATGTTATAAGTCCATCATTATAATCAAGTGATAATCTGTTTCCATATTCATCTTCAATGTAAATTCCATTATCTATATATGTCACGAAACACTTTTCACCATTTTTTAATGTAATAGAAACAAGTTTTCCATCTTTATCATATGTATAAATACTTTCATCAGGTCTTTTCATTATATAGCTTCCGTCTTCTTTTCTTGTAAGTTCATAACCGTCCAAATAATGGGATGAACTTTTATAAACAATATCTCCTGATACTTTGTCTGTATAGTGAATCTTGCCATTACTGTATTTACCATAAATTATGTCATTCATGGAATCTTCACTTATAAATGGTACACATGTAGACGGCGATAAATAATAGTATATTAGTCCGTTATGATTTTCTATCTTACTTTCAAAATTATGAGACCATCCGTAGCCCATATCTCCTGATTGTTCAAAATTCATGGAGTTATATGATATTATAAATGAAAGTTTAGCCTTACCTTTCAAAGAGACAGCCTCGTACTCGTCCACATATGCTCCCGTTCCCATATCAACCGGATCTCCGCAGCTATATCTATCTTTTTCAAAATTTATGATATCCTTGTATATGTGTTCCTTACATGGTTTCACTCTCACAGTAACACCAAGATTTTCGCCCTCAAGTGTTTCAGTTATATAATTAACAAATTTATAATATGTATCTTTATCTCCTCCTATCTCTGCCTTATATGTTCCGTACAGACTCTGCCCATCATATAGTATTGGCACCGTTATTATGTCATCGCCACTAAAAACCAAAGTCTGGTCACATTCATTTAAACCTTCAATAACATATTCTTTTTCCCTATAGTTTGTAACTCCACCTGCATATCCCGGATCGGATATATCGTTCACATTGTCGACTATGGTCCGAGAATAAACCATTCCCGGGTCAACAAATTCATTTAGTGAAGTCTTAAAATTATATAAATCTCTTCCCGTATAATTATCTATTGAAAACTGAATATATGCATTTTCATCAGGGTATACCGCTGCTTCAGGCATTACAGTTATTACGAGTCCTGAAAAATCATCAGATTCTACGGTCTTTTCCGCCTTAAATCTTGTCTTTATCATGCTATTAAATGGGTTAAGTATTCCTTCAAATTCGGCACTTATCTCATATTTTCCCGGATTATCTGCCTTAACAATCCATGAAACATTTTCTGTATGCTGACCATATATATTATCAAAGCAAATAACATTTGATTGTCCCAAATAGGTGGATGCAAGTGATAATCCTTTAGGAAGATTTAAATTTACCGACGAATCACTTATATAATACTTTGTATCAGCATGATTTGTTATACTCAAATCCACCATAAACATGTCCTTAAGCCAGCTTACTGATTCATGAACGGATATATAAATTAATACAGCATCATCAGCCTCTTCTTCATTTTCATTAAAATTAACAGGATATAAGTTTATAATTAATCCATCGCTTGAGCCTCCCGGCTCAACTCCTAATCCACCGCCTCCATCAAATTCAAATCCACTCAGATTAAAATCACCAATATTTATATTACTATCACTTGTATTGCTTATATAATATGTGTTACTGATAATCGGATTTTTTTCATAAACTATTGTTGTCTCAAAAGAAAAAACATTTATATTTTCCGGATTGGAAATATCTACCCCCGAATCTAATATTTCCTGAATATTCATTCTTTTGATGTCAAAGTTTCCGGTAACAATCTCTCCTGATGTCAGTTTTATATTAACATCAGGGTTAACAAATTCACTGATGTTAATATTACATTCTTTAGGAAGATATCCTGTTTTAAATGCAGCTACCTGATAATTTCCAAGTTCTAATGAAAGCAATATTTTTCCCTGCCCATCAGTCTTATAACATTTGCCTTTATCAGCATCATTTAAATATATAAGTGTATACGGAAGTATGTTTCCATTTGTATCGGTAACTGTTATATTTACCTGACCGGTATTTTTTCTTGATAATACGTCTACACAGCTTTCTTTTGTTGTTTCATTTCCCGCTTCATCTGTTACAGTTAATGTTAATGTATATGTACCTTTCTCCGAGTATGTATAACGTGGACAACTGCCATATATAATATCACCGTTTCCCATATCCCATTTATAACTGTCAATTCTTTTATTATCTTTACACTCTCCTCCATCAAGAATTAATTCAAAACCTTCTATGGTACTGTATCTATCAGGAATATCTATGACAGGTGCTTGCAAATCAACATCAAGTGCACATATCTCCTCTGAATAGTAACTCTCATTATTATTCAATTCATCATATGCTACAACTTTATATTGATAATAAATATTAGGAATAGCAGTTTCATCAGTATAATATTCAGTTTTACATATTCCAAGTTTTATATAATCTCCGTCTTTTTTACCATTTACTCCTATTTTCTTTCTGTATATTTCATATCTGTTTGCCTTTTTATTTGTTAAAGACTTAATATTAAGCTTAATTAAACTGCCTTCATTGTATGCATCTACTAAAACAACCGGTACCGAACTATCGTATGTATATTGACACTCACAGTATTCGCTTACATTCCCTGCCTCATCAATCGCTTTTATCCTTATATCATAATCCGTTGCTTCCATATTTTCAAAGGATAGTTTTAAGCTGTATATATCTCCCCGTTTATTTGTTTTAACAGTATCAGCCGTATACCATATTGTATCATTACACTTTTTATACTCCATGACCACACAGTTTAACATGGAATTATCAACTGCCGCCACTTTAACTATAGTGTTTTTTCCTATGGTATTTCCTGTTTTCGGACTCACACCCATTATTTGAGGCTTTTCATCGTCCTGATTTATCGATACCACAACTATATCTGAATCATAATTTGTATTTCCGGCATTGTCATAAGGTAATATTTTATAAGAATAACTTTCTCCGGATTTCACATCATAATCATAATATTTATGGCTTCCAACCGATTCACCAATCAGTTTAAAGCATCCGTCTTTTAAATCAGCACGGTAAATCTTCACACCCACCATATCATCATTTGATTTATCCCATTTAAGTGCGGCCACACCATTTGTTTCATCGACCATAAAGCCCTCTACTTTATTCGGTGGGGTTTTGTCTATAACATATTTTGCAATTAACTCCTCGCCTTCATATGTTTCATTTTTATTTCCACTTAAATCATAAACCTCAAATTTAATATAAAGGTCACCCTCCGGGAGAGAACTAATATCAAATCTGTATGTTAATCTCTCACTTGTAGTTTTCCCCGATGATTCTACATCAGCTATCTTTTCATAATTTTGACCATCAGTTGAATAATAAAAGGTTGCATAATCTATCCCATTAGCATCAACAGCATATAAGCCCAAATCCATATAATTATTAAATGAACCTACAGCCGGTTCAGCACTTTTTACTATTGGTGCATAATTATCATAATCTGTTTCTACAGTGCATATTTCGGATTCAATTCCTCTATTACCAAGATTATCATAACCTACCACTCTAAAAACATACGTTGTATCCGGCTTAAGATTATTGATCGTATATCCCAGGATATTTTCGGATTTCCCAACGGTTTCAAAACTTCCGCTTCTTAACTGTTCAACTGCAAAATATGCAAAATCTTCTTCCTGAACATCCTCCCATTCAAGCTGAATATATGATGAACCTTTTCTGCTATTTGTTATTTTTATTTTACCTATTCCTGTGTTATCTATTTCATATCTTCTCGTATATTCCCCTTCACTTTTATTACCGGCTTCATCATACGCGGTCATTTTTATATAGTAAATTCCATCCTGATATAGTTGTGTGTCAAATGAATAGTCTGCTTTACCGTATTCATCCGTTTTTTTATCTGCCAGCATAATCCAATCATTGCTTGTCTCATTTCTGATTTCAAATGTAATTGATTCAAGTGACTTGTTATCAACAGCATATGCGGTCACCGTTACGCATTTATTAATCCTTCCCATCTCAGGTGTTGCACTAACCATAATCGGCAGACTGTTATCCGTGTTTGCTTTTGCCTTAACAGAGAGCGACGCCTCACTTTCATTTCCATCCATGTCAAAAGCAATTATTTTGTACTCATAAAATTTATCCTGCTCGACTTTTATATCTTTATATTCGTTTATAAACTTATCATTAATTGTATATATACACTCATAATCATCTTCTGATTTTCTTAATACTTTATATCCTGCACAGTCAGCAGCAAACGATACATCCCAACCAAGCTTTAAGATACCGTTATCGGATATTACTTTTACATTGTCAACCGTGCTTGGTGGAACATTGTCTATATAGTACGTAACTTTTTTTGTAATCTGATTATTATCTTCATCAATTATTGTGTACCTAACCAGATATTCTGATCCTTCAAGCTTAGATGTATCCCATTTTATGTTTGCAACACAAGTATCAATATTGTATGTATTATACTTTATTTTTTCTGCATTTATATCATTCCATACTCTTTCTTCAAAATCATAATATTCTGCTTTTACTTCATAAGTAGCCTCACTACCATATCTTTTAAAAAATACAGCGAGTAACTCACTTTTTTTATTTATTTTATTATAATCTTCCGGATATACTTCAGTTATTTCCGTTTTCTTTGGTTCAATCTTCAAAATATCAGAAAAATCAGATTTATTGCCTGCTGCATCATAAGCTACTACCTTATAGTCATAAATTTTATTTTCCTCTAATTCTTTATCACAATAAACCTCATCGCATACAGAATCTATATATTCTCCATTTCTGTAAATATCATAACCAAAAACTTTACTATCATCATCGGATTTCGTCCATGAAAACATAACCGACGTTGCCGTCAGTTTCTTTACAGACAGATTTTGAGGAACAGTAGGTGCCTCAGTATCGCGTAAGGTTTTTACTTTAACACTCACATAGTCATCAGATTTATTCATCGAATTATCATATACGTATATCTTATATGTATATTCGCTATCATGCTGCAAATTATTATCTGTATATAAACATCTGCTTGTATTAGCCAAAAGTATGTCATCACGATATATTTCAAAACACGAAATATTATTTTTATTCTCGACATCAAACTCCATTTTTATTGAATTATTTGTTACATTTGTCACATTTACCTTAGGAAGTTTAGGAAAAGATTCATCCTGAATATCATAAATTATATTTTGAGCCATATTATTGATATCTCGGGAAAACACATAATCTTCCGTTGGTCTTTTTAAAACAAGATTATTAAATTTGCTGTTACCATCTAAATATTTAAAAGATATTGTTTGTATGTATTTTCGTCCTGAATTCGTAAATCTTTTGGATAATACCGTCTTATGTGTTCCTGTCGCAATAAAAGTGTCGTTGCATTTCTGGATAAAATCACCTGCGATTTCTATTGTTCCTGCGCTCAGATATCCTTTGTGTGATTTTTCCGATTCAAAAGAAAAATTATTTCCGACATAGATGTAATCATTATCATTGGTCATATTGACTAATGCAAACGCAATAATTCTCATATCCTTTTTACAAGTTAAGCGACCACCATTTAAAACCGTATCACCAAAAACATAAATATTTTCCGCATAAGCCTCATGTCCGTTAATATCCGTTCCTTCATAAAGATACAAATCCCCGTTAATTACAATATCTGAATTAAACTTGCAATTGATTATTTTTATGTTTCCACAATACTTACCGGATTCTATTGCAGCCACATCCGAAATCACTATAGGATTTCCTGTCATTTTTGTTTTTTCATTGCAGAGCTTTTTATTAACATTGACTGTATCGTTTATTTGTACTTCCGTGTCATTATTAATATATAATTTATCAGTTATTATTTGGGAATTAATACTCTGTTTTTTATTTCCTATAAATTTTAGTTCAGTTCCATTTATATATAAATCATATACCCCATTATATATTGATGTTAAATCACCTTTTAAAATAAAAACCCCATCGGATAATTCATTACCGCAACATGCAAGAATAACATTTCCGTCTACTTCTATTTCATCATTTAACCCGGTCATAATTAAACTTCCTGTCGTAGGTTTGTATAATTTATAGCTATTTCTGATATATACATGCCTTTGCTGTAAATCGCCTTTAACGCAAAGCTTTCCTCCGTTTACATTAATTATTCCACCTGCATGTATGAAATTTCCTGTAACTGTAAGATTATATCCATTTAAATCAAGTTCTCCATATCCAAGCAGATAATCACCGTCAATTTCAATATCCTCTGTAAGTTTATATCCTGTTGTGTATTTACTATTAAAATTGTTACTAACATTATTAAAAGTATTTAATTGTATAAAATCATCGCTAAATACTCCTTCGTTGCTTTTGTTATCTATGGTCAGAATATCTATCGTACTATCATAAAAATTAATCTTCTGCTCATTATCACCACACATAATGATGTTACCACTTGATATAACAGAGCTTTCAACACTTAAATCTCCCCCACAATAAATTTTATTGAAATCCAGTATGCTTAATGAAATAAACAAATTACCGTAAATTAATAAATCATTTTCAATCGAATTTCCATAATAGTTGTTAACAAAATAAATATCACCATAGTACCCCTCTTCTGTGGTTTTGAAACCTTCCTGTGCATATACAATCCCATCAATATAGGTTTTTTTCATATCAATAAGACCTGATACACTTAAGTCACAATATGATTTCACCGGCAAATTTGATGAATTTATATACAAAACATTATTCAAATATATTTTTTCATTATTATATTTATCGTATTCTCTATAATTGATTTCTTGTTCGTCATTTCCCGCAAAAATAAGCGTAGTATTTGCATCCCAGTGTTTATCCGATGTATTTTTATCACCTATTATTATAATATCTTTATATACATATATTGTTCCGTCTGAAATACACTCACTGTCCTTAAAATTGTGTATATAAAAGCTACCATTTATATGTAATTCATCAGTCGGATTATCCATTTTTAAAACGCCATAACTTAAACCATATTCTCCATAAGAATCAGTTATGCTTATATCGGCTAAATAATAATCTTTATCAACAATTATTTTTCCGCCATTTAAATATATCTCACCGGATATGTGATTTAAGTTTCCATGTACAGTCAGAGTATGTCCGTTTAAATCCAATTTTCCACCAAGCAAATTAAAATCATTATCATACTCCAAATCATCATTAAGTTTCCATCCAAAATATCCTTCTCTTCCATTATTTTTAAATTTGCAACCATTTCCTATCACTTCATTACATTGAAATGACGAGTCTGATGAAACTCCTTCACTACTGTAGTTTTCAAGTTCAAGTATATTTATTTTACAATCGCTAACTTCTATTTTTTGAAGCTTATCACCATTTAATACAAGCTTATGATTATTAGTTGGATAATAGTTTTTTTTCAAAAAACAATTACCCTTAACATTAATTATTCCCTCGGATAAATTATTAGATTTTGAAGATGCCTTATATGTAAAATCGCCATCAACACTAATAGAATCGTTGTCATTTGTCATATTAATACCATAACCATTTGCAATATTCAGGTCTCCTTCGATACTTAAGCTGCAATTGTCCATTATTAATTCGCCTGACATATTTGATTGTACATTACCTTTAACATTTAAATCACCTGATATGGTAAGCTTACTATCCATGATTAGGTTTCCAAGTATTGTCATATTCTTGTCCAATATGCGTTGTTTATAAATTATCATTGAGGCATTAAATGTTTCATCATAAAACTGAGTATTTTCTAAAACAGCTATACCTCCATTTATTTTAGAATTATTATCATTTAATGAACTAACAACCATTATATTATAATAATTACTATCCATAACAAGTCCGGTGTCACTTGTATTATTTATGACAAGATTATCTACTTTTATTCGTCCTTTAACACTCTGTTCTTTTTCGCTTTCTATGCAAAGAATATTATTGATTGAAGAAAAATAAAAACTACATGACGAACTACAATTATATGGGTGAAAATCATTATATTCTTCCGGTATTTTTGTTTCTCCAAAAATCATATTACCGTTTAACAATATAGTTCCGTCTGTTATGTTCTGTTCGTTATTTATATAGTTTGAATAATAAAAATCACCTTTAATCTGCATTATTTCATCATTATTTTTCATAATAATATACGCATTAGTATTTCCATATATATTATTATCCTTATCAATGATGCTTTGAACACGATAATCACCTTCTACCTCAAGATTACCATTATTCATATTTAATGTTCCCGACATATGAACGAAATCACCGCTAACTATAAGTTTATGTCCGTTTAAATCAATTTCACCGTCATAAAAAATCAAATCACCATCATATATTTCATCCTGCTCAAGTTTCCAATCTGTTACACCACTTATACCCTCATAAGTTATTTTACAACCATTTGGTATAAAATCTTTTTTAAGTATCATATTATCCGCATATACACCCAAATCGCTATAATTATTTAATTCCAGTGTTTCTATATTAAGCTTATTTGCATTTGTTATCCTTTGCTCGTCTTTTCCTGATAACATAAGATTTTCTATATATGCTCCATTAATACAATTTATATTTCCACCTACCTCAATAGTTCCATAAGCAGTAAATCCTTTTAATGTACTAAAATCACCACCGATTGATAACTCAGCATTATTTGATAAGTTAATTTCTACATTCAGCAAATTTCCAGAAACATATAATTTAGATTTAGTCAAATTCAAACGTGAATATTCGTCATTTGAAAAAAGATTTCCGTATATTTTCAAATTCTTATTAACACCTAAGCCTGCAGTTTTTATACTTTTACCACATAATTCCACATCTCCATTAATACATATATCTCCATTTATACTTAATCTACTAATTTTAACATTACCATTTATGGTCATGTTTTTATTAATTTTTGCATCATACGAATATATATTTCCTGTGAATTCATTCTCGGAAAAATAAGTTGTATCATTTATTGCCACTTCACCACTAATCTTATTTCCATACGTAGCTATAGCGCCCTTTACAACCGGTCTATCCATAAAACATACACCTTCCTCTGATGTATTTTTTATTTCAAGGTTATTAAATCCTGCGGCATTTGCACTATAATCTTGTCCGTTGTACTCTATTATTATTTCCTGTTTTCCTTCTCCCGATAAAATAACAGTGTGACTTCCAGACGGAACAAATGACATATTACTATATCTCTTACTTGAGTTATAAGTGTACGCTATACGTACATTTCCTTTTATTTCCATTGTTCCCGCAGTAAGATTTCCTGTTTGATTTTTATTGTTGTCATTTATATAATTGCCATTTATACAAATATAATCATCATTACTATTCATCGTAAGAATCCCGTACGACGGATTATAGCTATATTTAATTTCAGCATTATCTATTTCTAAAGACTCATCTTTTTCAATTGTCTGAACTCTGTAATCTCCATTTATAATTAAACGTCCACCATTTAATCTTATTTCCCCTGCTGCTTGAATTAAATCTCCATTTATCGTTAACGTATGACCATTTAAATCCAGTATATCTGTCACAAGATAATACAATCCGTCTATTACGGTATCTTCTTCAAGTTTAAATCCTCTTTCCCCACCCAAATCGTTATATTCAATATTGCAACCATTTTTAATTAATTCATTATATATAAAAGAATAGTTAATAAAAATTCCATCATCACTATAGTTTTTTAATTCAACAATGTTAAATGTAGATTTATCGTTCATATTAATAGTTTGCTTTTCACTTCCCGAAAATACAAATTTATTGTCATTGTCAGCTATCAATTCAGATACAATATTTACATCTCCCAAAACTTCTATTGTACCGGAAGAAAATCTGGCATTATAATTAACATTTAAATTTTTTTCTACGTACAGATAATCATTTAGATTTTTAATTGACACATAGCCATTTTTTTCAATATTAAAGCAGCCTTCACAATATAGTTCTCCTGAACTAAAAACAATACCACCCTTTTGAACAGTAGCATCACCTGTAACATTAAGCATATAACCATTTAGGTCTAAAGTTGCACCATTGTTTATATAAAGATTATTTACTGTTTTATTTTCTGTCAAAATCATGTTTGAGTTTACTGTTAAATCTTCACATAATTCTCCCTGAACTAAGTTTTCACTATCTATATTTTCTTCCTGCTCAATCAATTCTGCATCCAAATTTTCTTCTGTTATTTTATCATCTGTTTCGTTTTCTTCCTCCAAAAACAACTCATTATTATCCTCTGTTAAAACTTTGGGGTCACCTGTTTCTTGGGCATACGAAAATGCAAAATCATTAAACAAAAAAAACAACAATATCAATACCGCTATTATTCTTCTATATTTCTTTATGTACTTCATATTACTTTCCCTCCCCGGAATCTTTATCCTTCTTCTTAAACAAAATAAATATTGTTATTCCAATACCCGATGCAATAATTATTAAAATAAATGTTAATGATATAATTTTCTTTATATTTCCTTTTAAATGACTGTTATTTCTATCGTTTTCTTTATTATCCCGACTATCGATATTATCCTGATTTGTTTCTTCACTGTTTTGCTTATCAGACAAATCATCATTATAATTATCCGAGGTGTTATTTATTTCATCCGATGGATTATCTTCTTCTTTGCTGTCATGATTCTTTATACTATTATCTGTTTGCTCGTTGGAAGCTGTGTCTGATTTTTGAGATGTACTATCGTTAGAAGCAGTATCAGAGTTACCACTTTGATTATTATCGGAATATGAATTGTTTTCTGAATTATTGTTCGAATCTGCATACGAATTATTATTTTGATCTTCTGTGTTAGTTATATCATTTTGATTATAATTTGCAGGATTTGTATTATCAGGATTTGCATTATCTGAATTATCTGTATCATCGCCTTGAGAAGCTTTTGCCTGTTTATACTCCGTGCCGGTTATATTTCCGTTCTTATCATACGTGTAAATCACGTAACTTCCATCGGAATATATTACTTTTGTAAGCCTGCCGTTCTCATCATATTCATATGTTTTTTCTTCCTGTGATTCTTTTGCAATTGCCCTGACATTATTTATATTTAAACAACAAAAAAACATATAAACCAAAACCAAAGCCATTACAGCTTTGATAGTTATATGTTTTCCAATTATAGTATTATTCTCTTTTAACATTTTTACCCCCTGATATACCCTACATCATTTCATTGTTTCTTCTCCCACGACATCTTGTTTATATTTATAGTATCTATGATTATACATTTTATAAATATACAAGTCAATTATTTATTTTATTGATAATGTTATTGTTTTTTCTTATTTGATTTATAAAATTTAACTATTTAGAACCACTAGCATTTGCTATAGTTTAACTATAAATCATTTTGATTCAAAATACGGGAGATATAATCATGAACAAAATACATAACGATATCGATGAATATCTTATTTACTGCGAAGCACAAAAAAGGCTTGATATAATGACAATAAAAGCATATAAAATAGACTTAAATCAATTTTCAAATAAGTATAACTCATATACCGTAACTGACATTTCATCAAAACTATTGGAAGAATATATCGCAAATATTTCTTTCAACTATTTATAAAGCACGCGATAATGCTAAAACAATATATACGCAAAAAAATGCATTAAGAGATATTGCCGTGGCAGAGGTATTGTTTTCTACAGGCATAAGAATATCGGAACTATGTGCCCTTAAGGATTCCGATGTTAATCTAAATGATGGAATACTCCTTATATATGGTAAGGGAGCCAAAGAAAGACGCATTCAAATCAGCAATA
>ODAI012755670.1_pt1 | contig 14829 bp, 19 predicted proteins | sample 1539321 | NCBI WGS metagenome assembly ODAI01 (sample SAMN02144231, study PRJEB22623) | gut metagenome | biome: sheep rumen | host: Ovis aries | place: New Zealand
TCTTGGCAGTTGCTTGCCTCATTTGTTTATAGTGCACGAATACTGGAGGAATTCCACCTCATACATCTAGATTTATCACCCACTAGTCTTGCTTATCACAACCATCGAGACAGGATGGCGTGACGTCTTACGACCCGCATACGATTATATCACTGCGTCGAATAGGCTACGATACGTGAGACCAATTCTCACTCTAGCTGCCTTGCATCATCAATGTATATTGCTTCATGGTATCCACCCACATAGATTTGCAGTCTATGCTTCGCTTAGTTTCCCATCTTGCTACTTGCTTCTCAGGAACGGTTGGCACTCGATTTCTGGCGTGAAAGCACTCACAAACATTACAAACGGAGTCTTTATCTTTCTCCCAGCCAGGGGACATCAATTTTTGTTAAACATGTTAATATCACTTATTGTTTTCTACTTACATCTTTTTATACAGAATCACTTACATGTAATGTATTGTTCACATATGGTATATAGTTTACTACTCTATAGTATTCCCATATGATATAGTAACACAAGTACAATCATCTGGTTATTTAATGCTTTCGAAAGAAGCGATCTCCCTCTATACTGGAGTGTATAGTCTTCGAATCGACCTCTTCATTTTATTTTTTGACTGTCAAGGGGTCACCTTACTATGTTGCATTTCCTCATAACATAGATCGTTCTATAGTATCATACTCGCTTACCAGTATTAACTACCTTTGAAATAGCCTTTCTACGCGGGCTTCATCCGCGCGCTCACCTGAGCTTCGGGGGTTGCCCTACCCCGGTAGTCATTCTACTTTTATATACCGCATGAACGACTAAGGCTTGGCGGTCATCTTCACAGTTTTTTACTTCTAACGACACCCTCCTACTCCCCCGCGCGCATCCTTCACAACCGGAGGCACTGGATTTGAACCAGAATGGACTAGTTATTAAAGCACCGTATTTACCATACAGCGTAGCTATCTTTACCCTGCTACTCGGGTATATAAACTCAGATATTTTTCATCCCTTCATACACGTTGTGGAGACGTGGAACACTGGACTACAGCTTAATTGATACATCATTACATACTTTGGATAAATGTAATGTTGCAACTCGTGTGACGTTAATTCTAAGTTTATGTATCATCGCTTAGATTGTCGATACGGTTCAGTTTTGCTCATTTTGAGACTTACGCGCCTTTTTACTGTTTACTTTCTCCCACCAGTCGGTTCTCGGAGCAGAAGGACTTGATACATGCGCTTTAATCCTCTTACTATAAAGTTTTCAAATTGTGTAGTACGTCACAATCTTTATAGCATTTCATCCTACCTTTTGCATTTCTCACCTGTTGAGCAGGCTAACATATTCTCGGATCAAGTTGTACTATTTCGTGCCTGGGCTAATGAGACCCACCTGAAATGCACTGACCAGCTGTTCTACGAAAGAGTATGCATTGCTCTGGGGATAGAGAGCAGTGTCTCCCTATCCCCCAGCTGCGGAGTGACTATCGTTTATAGACTTCCTTACCGTCGACAATAAGGATAATGGACTTATCAGGAGGTCCAATAGTGTCTGTGGTGTACTCCTCACGAACCACGCCTACTTTGTTTTTAACAGAATCTGTATGGAACTTATCTACTGTACATGACTCTGTATCTTCTTGTGTAGGTGCAGGAAGATATATGGGTTTAACTTTAGTTACAGTTTTCATAGGACGTGGTGGCAATACTGCCGTGTACGTATCTAAGTAAACTGTATCCGTTTTTGTGTACTTCTTATCAGTGTCAAACTGATTAATAAGTGGCGTCGTTGGAAATCCATAATTTGGCACAACGGCGGCGCTGACGGTAGAATGTTTTCTAATCGTCGAATTGTCATCCGATAATGCCAGCATAGCTCCAGAAAAAGCAAATGCTATAGCACAAAGGATTGTTGTAATATATTTCATACCTTTGATAGATTTAAGTTAATGAAGCCACCAGTATCGGTCCCACAAAGTCAGAAGTTTTTCTTTGAGGACCTTAATCAGTTTTTTGGTTTTTCCTCAGCAGGCTTTTCCTCGGCGGGTTTCTCCTCCTTTGGGGCTTCCTTTTCAACCATATCGGTCAAATTGCTTTCATTGTAAGCAATTGACTGAGAGAGAGGATCGCGGAACATGTTGATTATGATACCAGCACGCTGCTGAACATTGTTCAACATGGCATCTTCATCAAGAGTCTTGATATCCATGTCTGGATAATAAGTCTTCATGATGTTATCGACGATACGATGTGCCAGAGCATATCCCTCGGAACCTTCTTCCTTCTTGTAGTTCTCTACGAGAGTATCGACAATGTCGAATGAAGGATTCGTTGTTACAGCGATAATGTGATTCAGCTCTTCGATCTTGAGCTTCTGAGCGCGGATTGCGGTTTCTGTTGCCTTCTTGGCTGCACCAGTCTCCTTCTTCACAACCTTTTCGTTTGTGGCGATAATACGCTCATACTCTGCAATCTGACTCTTGCAAGACCAAATCAACAGAACCTTGACGAGATCTGCTATGTACAAATCGTCAATTTCGTTGTCCTTTCCAGGAACGGCGTTACGACGGTAGAGACAGAAGGCGGAAATAGGAGAATCGGTCTCATTGGTACGCTTACGAAGAAAGTACGCAGTACCGGAGAGTGCGAATGTGCACTGACCGACAATCTTGGTAATAGCATTCAACATGTCTATACGAGACATATTGTTGATCTTATCGAGAGCTGCCTTCTTATCGTCAGCCTTGTTAGCCTGAATCGTAATATAACCACGATAGAAGTTGATTACTCGCTGAACACGTGCATCAGGACGGTCTGTTCCGTTGGGAACTGGCTTTGTCAGCAATGCACTCAAAGATGCTTTTAGCTGATCGTCATTCTTGATGTCGGCTGGATTTTCTACAGCCTTTGCCTCTGCTGCAATCTCATCCTTCTTCTTCTTGATGGTCTCTTTAGACACATTCTTCTCCTCGATTGTCACAACACGAGTCTCTGACGGAAGAAGTCCTACGATGCCTGCATTCTTAAGCTGCTCCTCTGTAGGAGAAGGCAGTGCTTTGAACTCTGGCAGTTTTACACCAAGCTCGTTTGCAATTGCTTTAAACGTGTCGTAGTTCTTCGGATTTGCTGCAACAATGCATCCGACTGCGCTTGTACCACATGCCATCTCGCCAATACCGATGTCCAGAATTGTTGCTTGTGCAAGCAAAGACAGACCATCTATCATGGACTTCGATGGATTCTCACTATTCATTATGTATGCGCGCTCTGTCTGCAGAGATGCTACATACTGTACCTTCTCTCCTTGAGTAAGGCCTTTTGTGGCAGGATTGTTGTTATTGTTTAACTTAGGCGCACCAGTCTCCACATGTGGAGCTGCCTGCTCGCGTGCTGCCTTCTCTGCTGCCTTTTCAGCAGTTGTCTTTTTAGTTGCCATTTTGATAACGGTTTTTTAAATTAACTACTTGTAGTTGGCTAGGCTACTTATCTGTAAGCCATACTAATTAATTACATCAGTCATGATGTATCAAAAAGTATTACACTGTTTGGTGGGTTTGGCAGCGTATGAAGGTATTGTCCCGGTGTCACCACTGAGACATCACTTAAAGTGACAACCTCCTCAACATAATCAGGCGTATTAACCTGACCCACAGGTTTCGAAGTCTCCTTCACGATTGTCTTCATTGGTTCGTCTGCCAAAAAACACATACATGTGTCTGACGCCAAATCCAACCCCTGTGTGGGATACGCCTGGTTGAGTGACTGTTCACTTTGTTCCTTCTCGTTAAAGGCGCCTTTAACCACCTTTACCACTGTAAAACACAGCACGTATGCTGTGAGCAGTGTCCAGAATAACTTGTTACTCTCATTGTACCGTGCGATACAAAGAATAAGAAGTATTCCAAGAATGAACATTAAGAATGTCATAATTTTTAGATTAAACGTTTTTTAATTCTGCGTCTAGTCCTCGACAGTGTTGACTTAATAGTTCCAACTGGGATTCTCAGCGCATCACTGATCTCATCCACTTTCATGTCTTCTTCATAAAACAACTTGAAAATCTTACGAGTGATTTCAGGCAGTTTATTAAACTCAGCTATCAACTGTTTACTTGTAAGATGATTGACAAGGTCATCTTCAGTAGAACCAGGCATATCCAAAGATAGTCGTTCTTCTTCAATGTCCTGTGATTCATGCTTTGTTCGAAGATAATCGATTGCGGTGTGATTTGTTATTATTCTCAGCCATCCTCCAAAGGAGTCATATGCTGTGAACATTGAGAGTTTCTTATGTACAGTTAAAAACACGATGTTGGCAATATCTCGTGCCTCATCTTTGTCTTTTATATATCGATACAAAATATTCTCCACAAATGGCTTGTATCGATAGTACAATTTTGAGAAAGCAGATTTATCATCTGCTTGCGCTTTTTTGATTATCTCAATTTCTTCTTGAGTGATTCTGGGATTCTTCATAATCAAAAACAAATTAGTTTTCTTCTGGATTTACCGTGCCATTGACGCCTTCGCGATTGCACTACCGGTTATTAAGGTGTCACTCCTGTAACAGACGGTGCTGTATATGGCATTAGGTGGGGATTCGAACCCCACATCGGACTTATTGACCTTGCCTGACTAGTATAGGCTTTAACCATTAAGCTACTAATGCTTTAAAGAAGACGAATCGATATATATATCTTCTTCTTTGCGCCCTGCTGGAATACCAATCCAGGTTAGGTTTTCAGGGCTAAAAAGGCAAGTCTTCAGTACCAATAAGACTAAGCTCTTGCCTTACATTTGAAATAAGATTACCAAATACGATTAGATTTAATTTAGAAGATATAATACCAGAATCTACTAATTTGTCCATCATATTAACTGCTATTCTCATACGAACGTCTATCGTCCGATAATCTGCAATACCTATGATTAGAGTAATCTTCTGATTTATCCATTTTACAATTTTATGTAACTCTTCATTTGACCAAACTGCCTCTATTATTTGATAATTCTCATCTTCAGAGGTAGAAGAAATAAGTCTTGTGCTCTCTAATATACCCTTTGCGCCTTGATTGTATGCGATACGCAACTGATCATAAATTTCACTAGGCTTCATCTCTCCGTAAAGATCCTTAGCCTCTGGATATAGAGGCTCTAAATAGTTGGAAAATACACTATGCATAATTCTTAGTTTTTTCCATTAAAACACTTAATGAGATAGTTAACAAAATCATCAACGTATTGATACTTTGCTAGTTTTTCTTCATTTGAAATGTTTGGTTTTGGCATAAGCCATCCTAAATAAGAATTGATGATATCTATCTTAATAGATTCTTCATCCTTTCCTACTTTTTTAGAGATATCATACGCATTTTTGATATACGCATAATCAGTACTGAACCATTTAACCCATGAAGATACTCGTTTCCAATGAACTTTTTCTTCATCTGTCAAGTTGTCCCAATCAATTGTTTTGTCAAAATCAAAATGTTTTATCTTTCCATCAACAATTCCCATTACAGTTCTTACAATAATGTTTTTGTTCTGTGAAGCTGTTCTAAACATTTTGTTGTTTTGATATTCATCTCCAACAATTTTGACAAAACTATTATACACATGGTCTATCCATTTTTCTTTGGATTTTTGCCATTTTAGTGCATAATCTACCATTTTGGGACATCTGTCCCGTAACATTTCTCTATAACCTGGTTTTTTCATATTGTGATTCCTAAAGGATTCGAACCTTTGACCCACAGATTAGAAATCTGTTGCTCTATCCAGCTGAGCTAAGGAACCATTTGTCCCACCGCTGTGGGACTAGTAATATAAGTCTTTTCAATTTTTATGACATATCCTCACGGACGTGGACCAGCCTGGACTTGAACCAGGGACCTTCACATTATGAGTGTGCCGCTCTAACCAACTGAGCTACAAGTCCTTATGCCAGCCGCTACTATACTTCACGACTGGCAACCATCACAAAACTACGTCTCTCGACGTTGTACTGGGGCATTTGTTTTTATAGAGGTGCCTGGCCAGCCCAATACAGCCATCCTCTCCAGGAGCGGCGGCAGGGGTCGAACCGGCACCCTTTTCACATAGTGAAACGTTTTACCATTCAACTACACCGCTCTTGAGATGAAGAGTCAAGTTGAGCTAAAAAAGCTGCTCTTGATTGGGGTAATTGCGGGGATCGAACCCGCTCCATTAACTATAGTAGCAGTAAATGCACCATTTACACCACATTACCCTCACCCACTTAGGTAGGGATCACCGACTTCACGCTGCCTCCTTGAGACCCGTGTAGTCAACAACGTTTATGTTGCCAGTTAAGTTTATATCAAAGCGCTTAATGTCTTACTTTCTACTGCCGTCAAATCCAGTCGGGCCCGTATAAGAAAAGGAAGTGGTGCGTTCTCTTGTCAATACTAACACCAGATGGTCCTTCCATCGTTTACTTCCTGTAAATGCGTGGTGAACATAACCGTTTGTTTACCATCGCGGAATTGTCAGATTGCGGTATCTGTCAAAGTGGACCCGGGCGGTATCGAACCGCCGTCCGAACAGCTTATCCTCAGACACGCTAAGATTCGATAACAAATAGTGTGAATGCTCTGATGATCGGTCAAAACATTCGATTTAAGGCCATTTTAAGCCGTTTTGAGACGTTTTCTATGCTCTCGTGGGTAGCTGATCCACTTAAGCACATTGAACGCTTAGAAACGATTTTTTATTTGACCCAATATTATACATTGCCCTACTGACTCAAAGGTTCTTGTAGAATGTATTTGCATTCTTGATATACAATGCAGTGTCTAGATTTGACATTATCTCTTCTAGTAGCACCGACTCTTTGGCTCGCACATCGCAAACTTGATCAAATGCCCTCATATTATTACACCGTGAGGACGGTGACAATTCCCCAGTCGTGACTCAAAGGTTCTTGACAAGCGTGTTAATTCACACTTCACATAAAGCCAATACCGGCAAATACGGCCGTACACAGGGACTCACATATGTGTTACACGTGACTCAAAGGTTCTTGTGTTGGTGAATAGTATATTAGTCCCACCAATACTGGTAGCGACCTTCATAGCTGTTGCGGATCTCTTCAAGGTCCTTATGCAACTTCTTGTCAGATTCGGAAATCTTCTTACGAATCTCCTCTTCCAACTTCTTCTTCTCCTCCTGATATTCAGTAGGAGTAAGAGCTGGCTCTTTGCACTTGGTCTTTGTAGGAACAAGGCAGCCGTCCTTGATTTCGGTCTCAAATCCAATCAGACGCTCAAGGAGTACTTTCGTTCCTTCAAGCTTCTCCTTGGTGATATCGTCCTCACGACGGCGAGCACGGAGCTCTGCACGAGTTTTGGAATTGTGATACGTCGCAATGCCAATAGCATCTTTGATCTCACGCTTCTTTTTCTCGTCTTTGTCCTTTTTCAGGTCAGCCATTGCGGCTTCCACAAGAGAAGGCTCGTTTATCAAGTTATTCACTTTGAAATCGTTCTCTTCTGCCTGTGCAGTCTTTGTTTCTTTCTTTTCTGCCATTTTGATAATGATTTAATTGTTTAACTTATAGTTTTACTTATAGGATGCATAATTTTCTTTATGCTTCTCATTTCGATTGTACGGGACAGCATTTTTATGCCGGGGATGATCCGTTCTAAAACGAATTGTTTTTCCCGTATTGTAGGTTCCGTGTGCCATATTATACGAATTTTGATGCGTATCGTACGGTGTTTAGAGTCGATCTAGATACTCCGTATTTACGCAAATCGTTTGGATTTACTTCAAATTCGCAAAGTATTTCTACTGCAGAAATAAGGGCACTATCCGCATCGTTTGCAGATGATGGATTGAACGCAACTCTTCCTTTTGCTGCCTCTAAATCTGAACGAAGCACGAAGCCAAACTCAATATCTGTGATATTGCCCTTTGTCTTACGGTATTCTGCAATAAACTTTAGTGCCTCTCTTATAGGAGATGTACCTTGTTCATTGTTCTGATTTTTTACGACAGACATTGAATTACGAACACACAGTTTTGCAAGTGCATCTTCGTCAAAGTGTTTTACTACAATTTCATTAATTGCATCACCTGTGATTTCTGAAACACTTACTGCCAGTTCTGCTATGTTTTGTGGGGAAGGTTTTCTTCCACCACAAATGAATAAAATGACTTGTTTACTCATACGTTTCTGTAGTGTCGATGATTACTTTCATAGGTTTACCGTTAATAGCTGTGTCTTGAGTTTTACGAGTCACTTTACTAGGCCGGTTCCCTAAATCCGTTCCGGTTCTGTCCACAGACTGCATCTTTGCAAAACTATCGGGCTTGGAAATTTCATTAGCTGTAGGTAATTTTTCGTATACATTTCTACATCGTTTAAACTCTTCTACAATATCTTTCTTTGTTATTGCGTCCCTATTAGATTTAAATAGTACGCTTGCAACATTCTGAACTGTTGAACTAGGTAAAGAGAAGAATACACTATCAATTTCTAATTGAAACTGATGGTTCTCACGATATCCCACTATATCTGCAACAGATATAAAGTGTGGATCTACAGCATTTTGAACCGCTTTTGCGATTTTAACGCTGTCATTTGCTACATCGTAATTGTCGGGACGATGCTGCAGTCGATCACAGCTGACGAGAAGCATTAACGCTCCTATGGCTGTGAGGAGATATACTCCTAGGAACTTCCCGAAGTTCCGCAATTTTTCTCTTTTTGGCATTTTGATAACGTTTTAAGAGATTAAACTTAAGTTAAATCCAGTCTTTAAGGAAGACTTGGAAAAGACCTTATAGTAAGCAGCGCAAATTGGATTCGGTTTTCCAACGGATATCTTTCGTCACCAAGACGTTAATTATCTCATATGGTGCGCTGCTATTGTAGTCCCAAGGAGAGTCGGACTCCTCTTTACAGAATGAAAATCTGTCGTCCTAACCGATAGACGATGGGACCAGAAATTGCAGTATGCGGGGAAACTTTAAAACACGAGCCTTTGAGCCTAAAATAGACACCCTACACCAACGCTTTGGTGATTATACTGCAATAGTAAAACGTCCTACATAACCGGGTAAATTATGGCACAAAACCCGATCACCTCCAAACCTCCTCGGACGTATGTGTTCCCACAGTTGTTTCGCGCGTACGCCTAATTGTAGTGCACCTATGGCTATTCTAGAATTTGCGACTGTGGGTTGTGTGCATATATACCTACACACAGGCGTCAGCTTCTTTTTACGTCTCCTCTGACCACGACGTCGGCTGAGTTTCCACTTTCGTGGGCGTGCCGATTTGTACCCTCTCCTCATTCGTACAATTTAGCTAGCCACTACATCTCTTTCGAGCAAGATTTATGTCATTGTACTTGCGGGCTTGAGGTCTCCGCTTTAGCTGAGTTCTATACAACTTAAAGAATGAATCTACTATTCTCACGAACCGTAGATTCTGTAACAATTTAAAATTCAAACCATTATGTACCAGAAATTGGTTTCAATATTATGTCATATCTTGCGCAATCTATTTGTTTTTCTCCAGATCTAGAATCGATTACTCCTGGGCACAGTAATATATCATATAGACAACATCCTTGACAGCCTGTTGATGTTCGTTTAACGGCTCTGTATACAACACCGTTTACACTACAATACTGTCCTGGTTTAGGATATTTAGTCATATGATTCTTGTTCCCAATTCCAATCGAATATCTCTCGATCTGGGCATCAACGCCACACATGATAATTTGAATATCATTATTTCACCTGTGGCAAAATCGCGCAATTGTACTAATTCTGGTTTTTGTTCTAATAATTTCACCCAAGCTGATGTTCTTGAATGAATTATCGCAAAGGTTCTTTCCTCATGCACACGTTGGTATATGTGAGATGGGATTTGTAACTTTGCCATTGGAATCTCTGTTACTGTGTTTTTTGCAACAAAGACTGCATTTTTTATTATTTTCTCATTTGTATCGTGGAAGTTTTCTTTCACACTTCTTACATCTGTAGACGCTACAACAAATATTGTGTTTCGTCTTCCAAATGTTTTTATAACGTACAAATAATCACCAAACGGAATCTTTGTTTGAGTGATTTTTCTTACAACTATACCTTCTTTCATATTAAGAACATCTTATAATACAAAATAGATACAGCGCAAGTACTAATATGCCGATCCAAAATTCTGGACCGCTTTCTTTTTTTGATACTCTTTGCATGTTTCTAACTTTGATAATTATCAACTCTAGTGTGAACTTAACCCATCACACTCTTGGGTTTGATTTCTTCGAAATGACAATAAAGCGGCATTTTATAGTTACCTAAACATGTATTGCATAGTTCAGATAATGTAATAAGCATAACGTTTATCATTATTGTACTATTATAAAATTACCTTGTATCTCTAAGCCAAGCTTTTTCGCATTATCACGAATACTCGAAATAAGTACTCCTGCAGCAGCTTTTGTAGCTGCCTTACAGAATAGCATCGATGAATTACCGTCTTTGTAAAAGATTTTACGTTTACGGTTTTCACCCTCGTCCACTTCTCCCTTGAATTTCTTCTTGGGAGAGTGGAGTTGATTTTGAACGTTATCCTTACTCATCGTAGAAAGGCTTTAAATCTTTTTCAATATTATCAAATACAGAGGTTTTTGATACAGCCTTCAAGATAGTCTCATGAATTGTTGTTGCTATCTCAGAAAGCGTATCAATATCAGAAGTTGAATTGTGATTCTCTGGCACATGAAGAACTAAAACAGAGGCTGGATGACTGTTTTTGTTTTTAGCAGGTAGAGTATTAAACGCTGCTACCAGACGAATATGTTGCTGTACAATTTTTGCTTCATCTTTACCAGATGTTTGCAATTGTTGGTACAAGCGCTCTGAAATAGAGATACGACTCTCAATACAAACCTCACTTGCACAGTTGACTACTACGAATGTGTCATTGATACGATCGTCTTCGCCATTGATTACTTCGTCTGTAATGTCTTTGATGAGGCTCATGAGTAGATGTTCAGGCTCTGGGACAACTACATCTTTTACTGTTGGGTTTTCTTTTGTTTTTGCCATTTTGATAATGTTTTTAAATGTTTTATTCTACTTGTTCGATTACTAGCATTTTCTTTGCGCATATATCACCTGATGTTCCTTTATAGTACAGAGTACCTTTAGGGATAATACATTTAAATATTGCAAGATACCAAGGGCTCCTACTATATTCAAGTTTAGTATACGCATGGATCATACCACCATAGATTCGAAATGTTGCATTGTCGCGATCTCTAATTGGATCTATCGTACGTAGTTTTTCTATACAGTTTTCTGGATAAGCTACCATAACAGTAGGTTTGTTTGGTTTTGGAATACTAACCAATGTTCCTCTTACTGCAGTTCTCATTGTGTTAAAACCATTTATAGTATACGTTATTTCAAATCTCTTGTAGCACACAATGTCTTTACGTGCCCTTAATGGACATATCTGTTTAGTATACAAACACATAATCTAACATTTTTTAAAGTAATAATGAGTAGGCATAAGATCTGCACACCAATTCATCATTGATGGGTTGCAAACATCACTAAGATCACAAAAGTCACATGGATCTTGTACATGTCGTTCAACTCTTGCAATTCTGTATTGACGTCCTTTGATCCAGAAGAACTGTCCGGGTTTATACTGTTTTCTAGTCATAACTGTATTGGTTTTGGATAACAATTATTAGGAAGAAGAATAAGACATGACCACTCTGTTGGACAGTTAGGTCCTATGTTATAAGGACAGATATTGCATACAGGTACATATGGCGTTTTTGTAACTCTGTGTTTTTTACCTCTTATCCAAACAAATTGACCCGGTTTATATTGCTTAGCCATAATCTTATCGCATCAGTTCATCAACGTGCAACCAATTTAGGTGATATTCGACACTGTCCTTAGCAGACCAGAATTCAAATGTCTTGTCCCAATTCCCCTCTAGTAGCTCATCAAGTTCTAAGAACTCATCATATTCGTTCAACACATCTTCTACGTAAGATGGCTTATCGATCCAGATGCGGTGCAATAGTTTATTGTATGCATCAATGATCTTTTTGTCCTTCAACTCAGTTTCAGGGATTGCCGCTTTGGCTGACTGAGTTGAACAAGACGCTAGACATAGCGATACTATGAACAGCGTAAAGAAAGCTAATATCGTAAGTATGGCTTTCAAATAGTTTTTTTGTTCTTTATCCATTTTGATAACGGTTTATTTTATAACAAACTTAACCTGTTGTTATTTCAGGTGAGTAATCTCGATACATACTTGTATTTCGTCTTAATTTTCAAAGACTCATCAGGAGATTTTTAAATACAGCTATTCTCACGAACCGCTGTATTGCTAGATAAGCAAAAGTAAAAGTTTAAATGAACCATTAAAACATGGAAATAGTTACATCTATTTTCACAAACGAATGTAACCTTTGAAACAACAAAATAAAAGAATTAAATGAAAAACACCTAAAAGACCTAATCTAACCTCTCCATATTTCGAAGTTTCGCTTATTGTTTGTATTACCACTTACAGTTTTTAGCTGTACATAATCTTGACCGCGAAAATCACAGATTATTTGTGGTTTATATTCTTTTGTGTACATATTTTTCTGTCGTTTATAAGTTTTGACAGTATACGATACGCTGTTCCGTGAGAGATACCATGACCAGCGTAACATACACGCCAGCGTTGGTAGTTTTCAAAGACTACCATAAATGGTAATCCCTCATACTGTTTGAACCATTTCGGAAAAACACAGATGGCTTTTAATGCAATAGCATCCATAATTCAAAGTCATTTAACAATGGTATGAATATGTCCATCGCATCAAACCCAGCATATTCAATTAATTCTTCTTCCATGGCTACATGTGTTGTGCTCCCATACCCATTGATAGGGCAATGAATCCTAGGATGAGCACAATTATTCCTAAGATCCTTGATCTTTTGTTAATCATAATACATTATGCTGTTTGAGAGAGTATGGATGCAAGCATCCACAATAATGTACATACGCCTACGATAAGCACGCTGGCGCCGAATGATGCTAAAGCGTATATTATGCGCTCTACATCTTTAGGAGATAGTTTTTTCATATATGTTGTTTAAATTGATTTCAAACAAAAAGTGCCCATTCTCACGAATAGACACTTTAACGAATTTAATTATGAAAGATCTGCTTTTGCAGACATGTGTTTTACGCCTAAAACTTATCTAATATCCGCAAACGGTAATACTTTGTATTGTATACGGTATTATTGCCTTGATGGAGCTGAAAAGACAAGAAACTGGCGTCCTCAACATCTTGGAAATCCATGGACTTTCACACTGCTGGCAGTCCTCACTTTAATGGATATTTTATATTGAGTTTTTTAAATGCCCGAACACATCAACACCTCATGGTCAACATGAGAGCTCCGTGTTAAGGGGTGGTATATCATACGCTATTTGGTGATATACCGGCTCACCTTGTTCAATTAGTTCGCAGCTTGATAAAAGTGAATAATCAATTTATTAACTGCTTAACAGCATCACCACGTGAAGGTTTGAACATTGATGCCACTAATGCGCATTATTTTATAAAAACGAGGGAACGCCCTTTCGAGCAATTCCCCCGTCGCGTTAACACAGTGTTGCGCTGTTCACTGTGGCTACTTGCACTTAAACTCTCAAAGTGCTTTCACTAATATCTGTACATGAATGCATCTCTGCTTATTCAATGTACCCCATATCAATGACGCAACTCATTGACTTAGGCTCACCTGGGCTTACCCGACTCGGTGAGGATAACACGCCTGATTTCGTATGTTGCATCAAAATGCCAGGTGTATCAACATTTACATACGACCACACTTGAGAGGAGTGTGATTACCTTGACCCATTACAGCTAGTCTAACGCACAGGTATGCGGTCCTGACTTTGACCTTTCAGGGCATTAAGGTTTGAGCGTTTCAGTTTATCTTACGCACAACTTGATAGTCTTTCCTATCAGCTCACGGGTATGGTAAGCGACCCGCGTGTACTTCTTCCATTTCTGTGTCGAAGAAAAGGCGAGCATAACTTGTACACACCACTCTCAGCTGAACTGTCGCGAGGAATTTCTATATCGCTCCTCATTCCGGAGCAGCCATCGCCGTTTGTAATGTGTACAAGTTACCACAGGATATATCTGTGTTCACTCTAGAGTTAGGTTTGTCGCATAGTCTCGCTTTTGGGGTCACTCATATTCCCTCACATTGTAGTCAATGAACCAGGCAGCAGGCATCAAACAGTACACATAAATAATATCTTATGTTGACCTGACTGTTTTTAGCCTGAACTTCAGGATGAACCTGAACATCTGCCAATTTGTTTGTAAACTCTTTCCCCTGCAAGCGGTCAAACTCACAGGGTACTGTTACCTAACATGATACTGTGAATTTAATTGCGGATTGTAAATGTTTCGTTGGTCTCTACGGGCGAGATTATTCCAACTCATTGCATTATGTCCGCGCAAGAGTGTCACCATATTGACCCGGTGACCCGGTCGAAGAAATGGTTTACATAATAAATAATTATAATCGTTCCGCACTATTGCGGATTAGATTCGGAACGTATTATCGATATTAAAATATTTGCCTTTGGTAATTAAAAATAGGTAATTAAAAGGGGGCAGAACAAATTCCACCCCCTTAAAATTCCGCACATTAAATGACATCTTCGTCGTCGTTTGTTGGTACGTTACGAACTGCTCCTGGCAAGTCACCTGCTGATAACGAGTAGCCTGCGGGAGGATTACCGTCTTTGTCAA
>ODAI011713365.1_pt1 | contig 14823 bp, 3 predicted proteins | sample 1539321 | NCBI WGS metagenome assembly ODAI01 (sample SAMN02144231, study PRJEB22623) | gut metagenome | biome: sheep rumen | host: Ovis aries | place: New Zealand
ACGTACGTCTTCTTAATATCTCTTCTTTTTGCTGAGTGTTGAGCATCGGTTAGCGTAGCTTGGCGTTGAATTTCTCCTCGAAGGTCTTTTGCAGGCGACCCATTATGTTTTCGATTTGTTTATCTTGGAGTGTGTTTTCCGCGTCTTGCAGGATGAAGGAGAGGGCGTATGATTTCTTGCCTTCTTCGAGGTTCTTGCCCTCATAGACGTCAAACAGATAGACGTTTTTGAGCAGTTTGCCTCCGGTCTCAAATGCAGCGCGGGCGAGGTCGGCGAACTGCACACCTTTATCGACAAGGAGTGCGAAGTCACGTTTTACCTCCGGATATTTGGGCAGGTCGTTGATGACGGGCTTGTATTGTTTGTTCTGTTTGAGCAGTTCTTTCCAGTACAGGTCGGCGTAGTAAACAGGGTTATCGATATCAAACTGTTTGAGCAGGTCTTTGGCAACGACGGTCATATAGCCGAGAGTCTTGCCGTTAGCGGCTTTTATGACGAGTCCGTCGCTGAAGCATTGGCATATACCGCAGCTTGTGTCTCCGGTCGGGTCTATGGCGGGTTCGAGGACAAGCTTGTCTATATTAACGCCTAATCGACGCAGGATATTATTCACGTACGCGTGCAATTGATAGAAAGTGGTCTTCTCGTCTTTCATTACCCAGCTTTGGAGAGTCTTGTTACCGGTAATCCACAGGCCGAGATGCGGTTCTTCCGTATATGCCTCTATGCCGCATGGCGAACCGTCTCCGGAGACTCTCCGGTGGTAGCAGTTACCGAACTCGTAGAACTTTAGGTCGGCATTCTTGCGGTTGGCGTTGCGTTGGATAGACTCGAGTCCTCCGAAGAGGAGTGTTTGTCTCATTACGCCTAAGTCTTGCGAGAGCGGATTCATTATCTTCACGCAGGTCTCCAGCCATGTACCGTTTTGGTAGTAGGATGTCTTGGTCAGACTATTGTTCATTATCTCGTAGAAGCCTTGTGCAGACAGTTGCTCTGAGATACGTTTCTGTAGTGCTTCCGGATTGGGTTTGGGGTTATAGGAAAGACTGGTGTTCAGTTTCTCAGGGAACTCGACGTTATCGTAGCCGTAGATACGGAGGACATCTTCCACCACGTCGCACTCGCGCTGTACGTCCACACGGTAACGAGGAACGGCCAATAATAAGTTGTCGCCGTTCTTTTCTACAACTTTTATTTCCAGCGCTTTGAGAATGGTGTTTATTACATCTTCGCCGATTTCCTTACCGATGAGTTTGTATGCTCTGTCGAGGTTGAATGCTACTTCCCATGGTTTAAACTCTCCGTTCTTCACATCGACGATGTCCATCGCAATCTCTCCGCCTGCTAATTCTTGGATTAGCATAGCGCAGCGTTTGAGGTTGTAGATAACGGCGTTCGGGTCGCAGCCACGTTCGTATCGGAAGGATGCGTCGGTAGAGAGTTGGTGCCGACGAGCGGTCTTGCGGATAGACACCGGGTCGAAGTACGCGCTCTCGAGGAACACGTTCTTAGTCTCGTTGGTTACGCCGGAGTCGAGTCCGCCGAATACGCCGGCAATACACATCGGTTCTTCGGCATTGCATATCATCAGGTCGGCAGCCGACAACGTATGTTCTGCGCCATCAAGGGTGACGAATTTAGTACCTTCGGCTACGTTCTTAACGATAATCTGCTGGCCTTTGATTTTGTCTGCATCGAAAGCGTGCAGGGCTTGTCCCATCTCGTGCAGCACGAAGTTTGTTGCGTCCACCACGTTATTGATAGGTCTCAGTCCGATAGTGGTCAATGCTTTCTTGAGCCAGTCGGGAGATTCGGCTACCGTAACACCTTTAATACTAACGCCTGAGTAGCGCGGACACGCGTCTGAATTCTCAACAGTAACGCGGATGGGAAGAGTATTGGTCTGTACGCTGAATGCTTCTACGGAAGGCTTGGTAAGGGCAATATTCTGCCCGTGAGCCTGATAATAGGCATATAGGTCACGCGCAACACCGTAATGAGACGCACCGTCGTTGCGGTTAGGCGTGATATCCACTTCAATCACATAGTCATCCTCCAAGTGGAAATAGTCTTTGGCAGGTAGTCCGACGGGAGTGTCGGGCGGGAGGACCATGATGCCGTCGTGCGATGAGCCCACGCCTATCTCGTCCTCTGCGCAGATCATACCCAGCGATTCTTCGCCGCGGATCTTTCCGCGCTTGATGGTGAAGTGTTCGTCGCCGGAGTAGAGCACAGTGCCTATAGTGGCAACGATGACTTTCTGCCCAGCGGCTACGTTAGGTGCTCCGCACACAATCTGTATCGGTTCTTCGTCAGGTGCGACGCGCGTGGTAGTTATATGTAGGTGGTCGGAGTTAGGGTGTGGTACGCATGTCACCACTTCGCCGACGACCAGTCCCTCCAGTCCGCCTTTAATGGATTGTACTTTCTCTACCGTTCCCACTTCCAGTCCGATGGAAGTCAGGATTTTAGCTACGGTTTCTGCATCATCTTCAAGCGCAATGTAACGCTTTAACCAATTGTAAGATATATTCATATCGTGTAGTTATATTATTCTCAATTTTGCACAATCAGCCCGCAAAGATACTGCTTTTTTGTCATATACGCAAGAAAAAAGTGCAGAATAACTCTTTTTCTGCATTTTTTGAAGTGTAATGTTGCTCTGCGACGTGTAGAAGGTATGAGTTGCTTGGCAACAATTAGTAGGTGACGTGATGATAAGGTTCGTCCTCCGGTTTGGCTTCGGTTGACCTCCGGTTTAGTTTCGGTTGGCCTTTGGTTCACATTCGGTCGACCTTCGGGCGACCTTCGGGTGACCTTCGGGCGACCTTCGGGAAAAACGGGGTAGTGAGGCGACAAGATAGCGGTAGTGAGGCGACAGGATAGCGGTAGTGAGGCGACAAGATAGCGGTAGGAGATGTGTGATGATGTGATTTAGAGTGCTTTGCATAAGAAAATGAATGTTAATCTTAAAAAAATAGTACTTTGTAAAGTGCTGAATTGTAAATGATTATGATTAATCTTAAAAAACAGCACTTTTTTCGTAATGCGCGTTATTGCCCGTGTGCATGAAAAGCAGTACCTTTGCGCCGTTTTTCGGCGCGACTGGTTATGGCTACGGTTTGCACGACCTGCTACCCAATTGGAATTTGCAAGGTAAAGTCCAGGACCGCAGCGCTCAAAGAAGAAAATTGGCAAACAAAGAATATAATGAGAAAGAAAGTAATCACATTGACAGCGTTATTCATGCTCTTTGCAGCAGGTACGCTGCAGGCACAGCAGTTGCCGGACCCTCATTTTGAGGACTGGTCTGCAGAGTTTAACAAAGACAAACAACTCAAAGACTGGCACGGAAGTAACGTGTCACAGATCGGATTGAAGTTTACGTTTATGTTCCAAGAGGCGGGACGTACGGGTTACTGCGCCTATGTACAGGACAAAGAAGTCGGTGCTCTTGGTATTACGGCAGTAGGTCCGGGCTACTTCAGTCTTGGAACGCCGTGGCAATATATGAACGGTTTGAGTGTCAAGTCGGCTACAGCTGGCACATATGGAGGAATCAAATGGCAGTATCGGCCTGACACCATGACCGTCTGGATTAAACGCTTGGGTCCGGCAACGGATCAGGAGGACTTCCACCTGTTGTATTATTCCTGGACGGGTACTGCCGAAGGTGCATCCTATAAGAACAAAGTGGGCAAATGCACGGAGGTGGCCAAAATCAACGAGGAGTCCGATATACGTATCGCGACCGACGGAAACGAGTGCTCGACCGTCACTGCCGGCAAGCAAGTGGCAGAAGGCTGGTATCGCGCACGTGCCAAATATGATAAATGGACAAAAATAAAAGTGCCTATTTACTACAAGTCCAACAATACACCGACGATGTGTAATGTTATTTTCTCAGCAGGTAACTATCCTGCTTTTCGTGCGAATGACGGTTTGTACGACGGCAACTGCCTGTACGTTGATGACGTGGAGTTGATTTACGCTTCGACTATCCAGAAGTTGCTGATAGGCGGTGTGGAGTGGAAAGGGTTCAATCCCAACACCTCTGCCGTTCAGACGTATAAGCTGCCGGAAGACGCGAAAGAGATTCCTGCTATCACCGCAATCCGCGGAGCCGGCTCGCTGAAGAATATCAAAGGTGAGACCGCCAAGTTTGCCGGACGTAAGTTAGAAGGCAAAGAGATATCGATTATACCGGGCACCATCAACGGCGCACCGACAATAATTGCCGTAGAGGCGGAAGACGGTTCTTCGTCTCATGTGTATAAGATTAAATTCGTAAAATAATAAGATATGAGAAAGATTTTTACCAAGTTAATGGCGTTAAGTCTGCTCTTTACAGCAGTGACGCTTCAAGCACAACAGTTGCCGGACCCGCACTTCGAGGACTGGTCCGATTCATTTAACGGCGATGCCCAGCCCAAGAGTTGGCATGGTTCTAACGTGGAGCAGGTCGGCTTCAAATTCACCTTCCTTTATCAGAAAGAAGGTCGCACAGGCTACTGCGCTTACGTAGCCGACAAAGAGGTCGGAGCACTCGGTATTACCGAAGTCGGACCGGGTTACTTCGGATTAGGTACCTCCTGGCAGAAGTTAGAGGGTATCAACACCAGTTCAGCTACTGCCGGTACATATGGCGGTATCAGTTTCAAGTATCGTCCGGACTCCATGGTCGTGTGGATTAAACGTACCGGTGATAACGCCACCAGCGAGGACTTCCACCTCCTGTTTTACTCGTGGACAGGTACTGCATCCGGTACGGATTATAAAAACAAAGCCGGCAAATGTACCTCCGTTTCAATGACCGACGAGGAGTCCGATATACGTATCGCCTTGGACGGAAACGAATGTACAACGACAACTCCGGGTACACAGATCGCAGAAGGCTGGTACCGTGCACGTGCCAAATACAATAACTGGACGCGCGTGTCCGTTCCTATTTATTATATGAGCGATGCTACACCGAGCAAATGTAACGTTATCTTCTCCGCCGGTAACTATCCTAACTTCCGCGCAAACAGCGGTCTTTATGCCGGTAACGGACTATACGTCGATGACGTTGAACTCATCTACTCCAACAAGATTCAGAAGATTTACTTCGATAACGTGGCGTGGAACGGCTTCGACCCCAATAGCAGCGAAGAACAAGTCTATTCGCTCGGTAGCGACGCAACCGAAATACCAAATATCGTAGCTAAACGAGGTGTCGGCTCCCTGACCAATACCAAAAGCAAAACCGTTGCTTTCTCCGGACGCAGCTTGACCTCAAGCGAAATGACTATCAATAAAGGTAAATTAGGCGAAGTGACAACGATTACCGTTAAAGATATCAACGGCAACAGCCGCGTATATAAAATCCGTTTCGTCAAGGAAGCCTCCAAGAACACTAAGTTGGCAGGTATCAGCGTTAACGGAGAGGCAATCGCCAACTTCAGCCCCAATACCTTCGATTATACCTACGAACTCCCTTACGGCACCAAGAACGCTCCTGTCGTAACCGTAGAGAAACAAGAGGACGGACAGACTGTCGAGATTACACAGGCTGCTTCCGTAACAGGCAAAGCTACCGTTAAGGTTACAGCTGCCAATCCTTCGTTTACCACTACCTATACCATCACCTTCAAGGTAGCCCAACTGAAGGATAACACCCTGAAGGATATCCTTATTAACGGCGAGAGCCTGCCGGGCTTCGTTCCTTCACAGACTATTTACAAGGTTGCCCTGCCGCTCTCCACAACGACAGTGCCGGAGATTACTCCCGTATCAGCTTACGAGGCAGGAGCACAGACAATTGTCGTCAATAAACCCGGACAAATAGATGGAGGCAAAGCAACGATTGAAGTTACCACTCCCGGTAACCCCGTTCCGAAGGTCTATACGCTGAACTTCAAGTTGGAGGCTTCTTCCTACACGAAGCTCAAAGCCTTGCACATGATGGCTCCCGTTGACCCGACTGACCCCGAGTCGAACGTAATTGATTATATCGAGAACTTCAATCCGGATAACCAGACCTACTACGTTATCCTTCCGATGGGAACAAGCGAACTGCCCGAGGTGACCTACGAGGTCGGCGAACAATCCCAGAACGTAACTATCCAATACGGCGGCTTGGACGGAACGACCAACGTCATCGTTAAAGCCGGTAACGGCGCGCAGATGGCTTACAGTATATTGGTTTCTACCCTTAAGTCCGATGTAGCTACACTCAATAACATTATCGTAGAAGGCAACGGCGTACTCAACCCCGCCTTCTCTCCGAACATATTTAAATATACCTATAGCCTTGAAGACCGCTCACAGGGTCTGCCAACCATTACTTGGGAACCCGGTGACAAATTCCAGACAGTGGAAATCGTTAAAGGAGACCTCAACGAGACAACCCGTATTAACGTAACCGCCGGTGACGGAAGTACCAAGACCTACCAAATCTTTATCGAGGTAGCCAAGTCCAATATCTCCTATCTGAACTCCATCAAAGTAGGCGGAAAAGAGATTGCCGGTTGGAATAAAGACGTATTGGAATACACTGTAACGCTGGAGAAAGACGAAGCCTTCCCCGTTGTCGAATACGTAAAGGCTGAGGACGTGCAAATCGTGAACGAGCGCCGAATCTCTGCCGCCCCGGGTGACTATAAACTCACGGTTATCGCAGAGAACGGTGAGAAACGTACCTATACGATTCACTTCCGCCTGAATCTGTCAGACGACGCTACCTTAGCGGGCATGAAACTGAACGGCGCTGTGTGGGATGAGTTCAGCCCGACTAAGTACGAATACACCCTTATTCTGCCTCCGGGAAGCGCTACTCCTAAGTTCGAAGCCATTGCGCGCAGCGGACAAACAGTCGTGCCTTCCAAAGCAAACGGTGTCTATACTTACGCCGTAACGGCTGAGGATAAGATATCCTATCAGGAGTATAAGATTACGGTCTTTATCCAAAAGTCCGAGAACGCCTATCTGGACAGTATTACCGTAAACGGCAAACTGATTGAGGGCTGGAATAAAGAGAAGTTGGAATATACCTACGTTTACGACGGTGTTCTTCCGACCGTATTGGCGTATAAGGCGAACGAGGCTCAACAGGTATCAATGACGATGCCTGTAGGCGCCGGTACCGCTACTATCGTTGTCGTGCCCGACGCTAATTCCGACGAGTCGAACGTGTATAAGATTGAATTTAAGAAAGCCTCTGACGCATCGCTGTACCTCGACGCTATTTACGTTGACGGTAAGTTAATAAGCGGCTGGAACGCTGAAACCACAGAGTACGCGGTTACCTATACCCAGGATATGCCCGTTATTACGTTTGACAGCAAGGAAGGCCAGAATGTAACCAAGTTAGAGAATAATAACAAGGTCGTTCTTATTGTTGACATTGACGGCGAGACAACCCAATATGTTATCAACCTTACGAAAAAAGTAAGCGATAACGCCCTGTTGGCTGGTCTCTACTTGGACGGCACCCTGATAGCAGACTGGAACGCAAACGTGCATGACTACACGAAAGAGCTGGGAGCCGGTGAAAAAGAGCCGGTTATCACTTGGCAAAAGGCTGAGAAAGAACAAACAGTTGTCTTTGGTCAGCAAGACGCCGGCGTATATCAGATCGTTGTCCTCTCTGCAAGTAAAGGTAACACCGCAACCTATACCGTTACGATGGAAACGCAGAAGTACAATGACGCTACGTTGACCGATATCATGCTGGACAGCGTAAGTATCATTGATGGCTTTGTAGATGACAAGTACGATGGCGGTTCTGTTTCGGACGGTGCTATCCTGCCGACTGTCACTTACGTGAAGAAAGAAGGGCAGAACGTATTATTAAGTGATGTCAGCGCAACGCAACAACGTATCTTGGTCGTAGCCGAGAGTGGCGCTAAGAAAGAATATATCATCAACTACACGCTGACCAACGGTGATGACGTGCAACTGAGCGGTATCTTGGTGGACGGTGTGGCTATCAAGGGCTTTGATCCTGCCGTAAGCGAGTACACCGTTAAGCTCGACGAGCGCACGGCACAAGTACCCGCTATCACTCCCCAAAGTAATATCGTGGGACAGACCTATATTATTACGTACGGGCGCGTGAACGAGAATACGACTATTAAAGTCATCTCCAAAGATAAATCGCAAACCGGCTTATATACGGTTAAGTTCGAGGTACGGCCGCTGACAAATACCGGCTTGGCTGAACTGAAAGTCGTTAATGATATATACGACGAGACTTTGGATGCCAACAAACTTGAGCACACGTTTGTATATGACCCGTCAGCAGGTCTGCCTACTGTACAATACACAGCCGCTGAGCCAGAGCAACGCGTCGAATACACGCGTCTCCGCGGTGGCGATACTGAGATAAAGGTTATTGCCCAATCCGGTCAGTATCAGACCTATAAGGTTCACTTCACCACGGTTAAACCTGCCGTTGATAATGTACTGAAATCGCTGACGGTGAATAACGAGGTGAAAGACCTGACTGCCGGTGACGTAATCAATATCACCCTGCCGTTCGGTACTACTACTTTGCCGATTGAGTATGAGAAGAACTTTGATGAGCAGACCGTTATCGTTTATAACGGCGGCGTTACCAAACCGACCAAACTTATCGTCTGCGCTAACCATCCGGATGTGGCTGACAAGGTTTATACCATCAATCCGACGGTAGAGAGATACTCCATGACTGGTAAGTTGACTGACTTGCAGTTCAAGGGCGCTACTGTTCCAAACTTCCAGCCGGATGTATATAACTACGTGGTTAATGTAACGGCTCAGCCTGCTGCAGGTGACTTTGTCGGAACAGCCTTTGGTGGTGCTTCCGTAACCAAGTCTTCTATCGATGCAAAGAACAAGAAGATTACCCTAACCGTTGCAAGTGGTAAAGTATATACAGTAAGTTGGTTCTACACGAACTATGCGCCTCCGTTTGACTTTAACTGGATAAATACAGATTTGGCTTATGGGTATAGTTCGAACTTGGTTGGTAGCATGACTAAAAGTTCATCCACTTCATCTTCCGGAACAAAGCCAAATGGTTGGAAAGTTCCTGCGGATTATTCAACAGGGCTGGATTATAATGCGATAGTATCTAATTTCTCGTATCAAACAGGTATTGAGGTATTAGAGGCCGGCGAAGGAGCATTACTCTCTACGAGTCGAAGTAGTAGTATGAACGGTTCAATGCCGGGTGTGATGACTACGGGTAAACTTACTCTTAATTGGGGAATTGACGGAAAGTCTTCACTTACTATTTCCGAAGACGCTAATTTAGGTTTCAATTATAAGAATACTCCGGAACAATTTGCATTTGATTATAGTCCACGTTCAACGAAGGGTGGAATCAATAATTGGGATGCATGGATTATAGTTAGTGACGGGACGAATAAGACAAAAGCTACATTTAGAGGAAATTATAACACTTTGAAAGCTTGGGGTACTGCTACAATGAATATTAACCTGAGTTCTATTGGAACAGTTGCTAAGGCGAACATCATGTTGTGTGCTTCTGAGATAAGTGGTACAAGTTTGAATTGTTATGGCGGAGGTACGGTCAAGACAAGTTCTATTATTGTACAAAATTTACGTTTCCTTTATAACTCACTTGTATCTTCGGCGAAGATTAATGGCAAGAACGCAACGGTGAATAACACCAACAAGACTATCTCTATTACGCTCGATCAAGAGGAAACAGCTTATCCTATTTTGGAAGTTGAAGGTCAAGTAACAGACCAAGAGCAAGTGATGACTTGGGGCGAAGAGAAGTTAGTGGGCGACAATATGGTTCGTACAGGTACGCTCCGTAACTACGGTGAGGACCACTCCTATACGGATTATGCCGTTACCGTAACCCGTCCGGCTGTAACGATTGCTACGCTCAAGAGCGTTAAGTGGGGTAGTGAGACTGTCACCTTTGTGAACAATAAGTGCGAGCTTGAAAAATTAGCCCCGATTGTAGCAATGCCGGCTACGGTAACGATTGAGCCGAATAGCGTTCACCAAGATGTAGCCGTATCTCACCGCAACGATAGCGTGATTATCGTCGTTACTCCGGAGAAAGGTGAAGCACAGACCTATGTCATCTGCTACAAGGAGTCCGCAACAACAGACGCGACAATCTCTCTGACCACATCTTCCACATTGACACCTGCGTTCAGTGCCGACAGAGAGAAATACACCGTAGTTACGATGCCGCAAGACCTGAAGATTATCAATAGAGACCTGTATCAGACCGTCGTTATGAAATATGATGCCGATACGACCCGAATCTATGTAACTGCCGCAGACAAAACGACTCAGAAAGTATATACGATTGCTAAAGAAACTCCGAATACATCCGCTAACTTGACTAAGTTTGAGTTGGATGGTACAGCGAAGACTGTTGCAGCCGGTACTGCACTTGAGGTTGAATTGATGCCTAAGGTAGTCACCTTTGCCCGTCAAGATGCATCTGATGCAGTCGTAGAGACTATCTATAGCGACTCAATCGTATGGAACGTAACCGGTACTACCAAAACGAACAAATACATCATCGCTAACAAGAACGAAGCCGACCACAATGCGTTCTTAGCCGGTGTATTGGTTGACGGTAAGCCTTATGACGAGTTCAACCAGACTACATTTGACAATACTATTTCTACCGACTCGATGGTGGACCTGCAGTTTATTGCCGCTAACCAGAGTCAGGAAATAACGATGTCGTTGAAGACCGGCTCGTCGAACAGTGCCCGCCGCCGGGCCGTAGCTTCTATTCCGGCTGTGACATTCGAGATTACCGTCAAGGCTAAAGACGGCAACACACAAACATATACCTATAAGCTGGAAGCTCCTAAGGGCAATGACGCTTTGCTGAAGGGCATTGTTATCGGTAATGATACCATTAAGGAGTTCTACGCCGAGAAGACTTCTTATACCTACGAACTGCCGGCAGCTTCGCCGAAGGTAAATCAACCGGAAATACCTGCTATCACTTATATCACTTCCGACCCGATGGCTACCGTTGATGTAGAGCCTGCCGGTGTAGGTGAAGCGAATGCTATTACTGTTCATTCTGCGGACGGTAATGTACATAAAATGTACGACCTGACTATTGTTCCACAGAAATCGTCTTACGCCGAGTTTAACGGCATCATGGTAGACGGTGTGCTTGTTCCGGGCTTCGCTCCTAACCGTTATTACTACTCTGTACAAGTCGAACCGCTTGAGCAACACTCCTTGGAGATTAGCTCGCTCGACAAGTTCATCGATACGACGATTGTACGAAGCGGTAAGACCGCTATCATCAACGTCACCGCAGAGGACGGTATCCACAGCCAACGCTACTTCGTCGAGATGTACGAGGTTTCCAAGTCCAATAACGCTACGTTAGCCGACTTGCAGGTATTTGATGCTGCTACTAACAGCTGGAAGTCTATACCTGAATTTGACCCGATGAACAACAAGTACACGATTGAACTTGCTGCATCCGACAATATGCCGGACGTGCAAGCCGTACCGATGGTTAACGGTCAGACGATTACTCCTAAGAAAGAAGGCTCATCGGTTAAGATTGATGTAGTTGCTCCTGACGGCAGTGCAGAAAATACATATACGGTTATCTTCGACAAACCATTGTCCGGCAACGCTTATCTGGAGTATATCCAGTTGGATGGTGTTAAGATTGCAGACTTCGATCCGACCAACTTCGTATATCTGTACAATATGCCAATCGGTGAGACCGTCCTGCCGACTATCTTCGCTGAGGCTCAAGAGAACTTGGAAGGTCAGAAAGAACCGGATTGGAGCAATGTGGATCCTGTTAAGATGCGCGCAGAGATTATCTCTTACGCTCAGAATGGCGACTCGCTCGTATATACGATTCTCTTCAACGAGACGAAATCCTCTGCTGATACGCTGCTCGCTATCCGTTACGATAACAAGCTGATTGATAACTTTGCACCGAGAACATATTTCTACGAAGTACCGATTGCTTCCGGACAATCCTTCCCGGATGTTATTGAGTACGACCAGGCAGACGATTATCAAAACGTAACTCTGAATCTCCTCTCTGCTGATGAGCAAGCTCAGTTGTATCAGATCGTTGTTAAAGCGCAAAATGGACAAATGCAGACCTACACCGTTAACTTTGTTCGCCAACTGCTTAACGTAACAACTATCGATATGATTAAGATTAACGGTGTGCCTCTTGCAGGATTTGATGTAGATGTATATGACTACAGCTATATCCTTGCTGCAAACGTAACCACGATGCCTCGCGTTGAAGTTGAGACAGAGGAGAGTTACAAGCAGAAGATAGAGATGCTGCCTGCAGTGGACTCGATTGCAACGAAATCTCTGAACCAGAAGATGGTTATCACAGTAACCGCAGAGAATGGTGAGTATAAGATTTATACAATCCACTTCCCGGTAGAAGTATCTAAAGACGCTACGCTCAACCAAATCTTCTACGGCGGCAACGCTCTGCCGAGTTTCGTTTCGACAGTATATAACTATACGGTAGAACTGCCGATTGGTACAACTAACGTTCCTCAGATTACTTATCTTAAGAAGGAGGATGCTCAGAATGTTGACCAGTCCTATGACCCGGATAACAGCTGGAAAGTATATGTTGACGTAACGGCTGAAGACAAGCAATATACTCAACGTTATACCATCAACTTCGTACTGGCTAAATCGAACAACACCTTGCTTAAGGATATCGTATTTGAGGATTCGTTGAACCTGATTACGTTTGTTCCTGACATCGTGGATTACGAGTTCGAAGTTCCGTATTCTGCTGATCGTGACACTGCTCACCATATGTTTATTGAGCCGGTTGCTTCAGAAGAAGGTCAGACGATTATGGTTGATAGTGCACGTTACGGCGAACGCTTCCAGGTAGTGATTACCGTAACGGCGCCTAACGACGATGACATGAAACAATATAACCTCGTTTACAGTTATCGCAGAAACCCTGATGCAACTTTGAAGAACTTATGGCTTGACGGCGATTCCATAGACGGATTTATGTCCGATACGTTGGAGTACTACGTTGAGTTTGAGGTTGGAACCGATTCTACTCAATACTACACTCCGGACGATGTAACCTTCGTGACTTCCGACCCGTTGGCAAAAGTATCGGTTAAGACAGACCAGTCCTATACGCTTTACGTTGTAGTTACGGCGCAAGATACAACCTCAACACGCACCTATGTTATCCACCAGACAACGATGCTATCCGGTGATAACTATCTGGCTGACATGATTATTGACGGTGTATCGTACCGTGACTTTAATCCTGAGACCTTGGATTATACGTACTACGTACCGACCGGCTCTACAGCCGCTCCGACTGTGGAGGCTGTGCCGAATGACCCGCGTGCAATGGTATCTATCATGCCTAACGGAATAGACTCTGTAACAATTGTCACCTGTGTGGCTGAGAACGGTAAGAAACGTACATACACGATTCTCTTTACCAACTCGGATATCGATGATAATATCTCACCGAAGCCGACCGATGTTATCGTTAAGCGTCTGTACGGAACGAACAAGATTCTTGTCGCATCGTTGCGTAAGAAAGTGGCGTTCGGACTTTATGACCACGCTGGTCGCCTTGTACGCTATGTAGAAGGAATTGAACCTGCCGACCCGATTGACGCAATCATCGCTGTGGACGCTAACGGACAAGAGACCTTAGTCGATGTCGCTTCCGAGAAATCAGGCGAAGTAATTGAACTGAACAATAACGAGATTTACTTCTATGTATTCTTCGAGGCAGGAACTAAACGCGTAAGTTCAGGTAAGTTGATAATAATGAATTAACGACTTTATAGATGAAACTAATCAAAAAGTGGTTATTCATCAGCCGATCATTTGCGGCTCCTCAAAACTTGATGCCAAGTATCCTCACCGTGATACTTGGCATCGGTGTTGGAAGCTTCAGCGCTGATGCAGGATGGGAATGGTGTCTCATCAGTTTGGTTTTAGGTATCTTGGCCGTGATAGCAGTCTGTCTGGTTCACCTCGGGGGAAACATGCTGGACGACTATTTCGACTACCAGTATGACATTTTAGACTACCGCAAGGATTTGCGCAAGGAAGGCGAGCAGGCTTTTACGGATAAATATCCGTATCTCTTGGACGGCACGCTTACTTTAGCCGGACTCAGACGGGGAATAATGGTGTTCTTGGGAATAGCATTGCTGTTCGGATGCATCATATTCTGGTTCCGCGGTTGGTCTGTAGTCATGATAGCAGCATTTGCAGCCTTCTTGTGCTTCTTCTATTCCGCGCCTCCGTTTAAGTTGGGTTTCCACGGTTTAGGCGAATTGGTTATCGGTTTGTGCTTCGGTCCGTGTCTGATGTGCGGTGTGTGGGAATCAACAACAGGTGCCCTGTTCACGTACGAGGAAGGATTTCACGCTGTGACACCCTTTACGGACGGACTGGCTGCTACGTTCAGTTGGAGCGCAATTACGGAATCCTTTGCCCATGTGAACGGCTTCTGCTGGTATATCTTTGCGCTGGGGCTCGCAATCGGTCTGTTTGTCACCAATATCCTCTACACGCACTCGTTCCTTGAGCGCCATGTGGATGATGTGTCCCATAAAAAGACCTTGGCGGTGCTGCTGCATTACGACTGGTTAGGACTCGCCGCATATGCTTTCTTCGCCTTCACACCTTTTATTCTGGTGCTGGTGTGCGTTGGATTGGGATATATTCACTGGGCATATGCCTTTGTGTGTCTGATGCTGCCGCAGACCATATGGGTAATGTGGGCGATGGTGATGTATAGCAAAGGCGTGGAAGTGCCGACCGATTCTCCGCATAAATGGCTCG
>ODAI011815632.1_pt1 | contig 14822 bp, 15 predicted proteins | sample 1539321 | NCBI WGS metagenome assembly ODAI01 (sample SAMN02144231, study PRJEB22623) | gut metagenome | biome: sheep rumen | host: Ovis aries | place: New Zealand
AAAGGAATTTGATGAAAAAGTCGGAGTAGACGGAGTCATCCTTTCAAAGCTTGACGGCGATACGAGAGGCGGTGCGGCTCTTTCAATAAAGGCTGTTACCGGTAAGCCGATCCTTTACTGCGGAATGGGTGAGAAGCTTGACGATCTCGAGCAGTTCCATCCCGACAGAATAGCAAGCCGTATCCTTGGAATGGGCGATGTGCTTTCCCTTATTGAAAAGGCTCAGGAAAGCATCGACATAGATGAAGATAAAAGCCGCGACATGGCTAAGCGCATGAAAAAAGGACAGTTCGATTTTGAGGACTACCTTGAAAGCATGAAGCAGATGAAGAACATGGGCGGTCTTGCGGGAATTATGGGAATGCTTCCCGGCATGGGTATGAAAGCTTCCGACCTTGAAGGAATGGTAGACGAGAAAAAGCTTGCGCATATGGAAGCAATTGTTCTTTCTATGACACCTGCTGAAAGGCGCAGTCCAAAGCTTCTTAATCCAAGAAGAAAGTTCAGGATAGCAAAGGGCGCAGGCGTTGATATAGCGGAAGTAAACCGCTTTATCAAACAGTTCGAACAGAGCCAGAAAATGATGAAGCAAATGGGCACTAATAAGCACGGAAGAGGGCTTTTTGGCGGCATGGGCGGATTCGGAGGTTTCGGCGGAGGCCGCAGACCTTTCTAAATTTTGTACATTTTCATTTTGCTAATTTGGGAAAATGATTTTGTTTATATTAATACTATTTATTTTATTTAATGGAGGAAACCAAAATGTCAGTTAAGATCAGATTAAGAAGAATGGGCCAGAAGAAGGCTCCCCTTTACAGAGTAATCGTTGCAGATTCTCGTTCACCCAGAGACGGAAGATTCATCGAGGAGATTGGTATTTACAATCCTTCTACCGATCCTTCAAGCTTCAACATTGACGAAGAGGCAGCTAAGAAGTGGCTTGCTAACGGAGCTCAGCCCACTGAGGTTGTTTCTAAGCTCTTCAAGATTGCAGGAATTGAGAAATAATAACATCTAATCTTTTGTCAAAGGAGCTTGCAATGAAAGAATTAGTAGAAGTAATGGCCAAGGCTCTTGTAGACAATCCTGATAAGGTTGTAGTAACCGAGAAAACTGAAGGAAGAAACATTGTTGTTGAACTTCGCGTTGACCCTTCTGATATGGGTAAGGTTATTGGTAAGCAGGGAAGGATTGCAAAGTCCATCCGCGCCGTTGTTAAGGCAGCTTCAACCAGAGATAATACAAGAGTAGATGTTGAAATAGTGGAATAAAGAATATGGAAGACTATTTCAAAATTGGTATAATCACCTCATCTCACGGCGTTCGCGGTGAGATGAAGGTTTATCCTACGACGGATGACGCAAGGCGCTTTAAAAAGCTTAAACAGGTATTTGTAGAGACCAAAGAAGGTTTCAAGGTATTTGAAGTGGAGAGCGCCCGCGTTTCCGACAAGGTTCTTTTAAAACTTAAAGGCATAGATACTCCCGAGGAGGTAGTTAAATACCGCCAGAGAGGTATCTTTGTCGACCGTAAGAATGCTGTCAGACTTTCAAAAGATGAATACTTTATTGCCGATCTGATCGGTATTAAGGTGATCTGCGATGACGGAAAAGAGCTTGGCATCTTAAAGGAAGTAATGCCTACGGGTGCCAATGATGTTTATGTTGTAAGTATGGATGAAGGCAAAGAAGTACTTATTCCTGCCATCAAAGACTGTATTCTTGATGTGGACGTTGAGGAAGGATTTATGAAGGTCCATCTTCTTGACGGTTTACTTGATTAATTTATGAGGGTTTTATTTTGAAAGATTATTCTAACAGAAATATTTCCTTTGATATTTTGAGGATTGTTTCCGCGATAAGCATTGTTTTAATGCATCTTACATCCGGAAATCTTTACTCCTTAAAAATAGGTTCGGCGAGCTGGGTCTCGTCGGCCCTCATTAATTCTGTTTCGCACTTCGGAGTACCGATATTTGTTATGATTAGCGGTGCTCTTTTTCTTTCGCCTGAGAAAGAAATTGATATTAAAAAGCTTTGGAGCCACAATATCCTTAGGATAACCGTCTGCTTTGCTGTATGGAGCATTATCTACGGATTCATAGATTTCGCACAGTATAGAAATGGATTTAAAGGATTTATCTGGTGCGCAATAGTGTCAAGACCGCACCTTTGGTTTTTACCCATGATAATTGGCTTATATATCATCAGCCCGGTTCTTTTAAGATGGGTAAAAAATGCTACCGAAGCCGAGATCAGATACTTTATTATTGTTTTTATTGTTTTTCAGATAGGAGCCGAAAGCATTAAAGCCTTTCACTTCGCTGATATGGTCGATACGGTGATGGATATGAGAAACATTACTCTTGTTTGCTCCTATGCCGGCTATTTTGTAATCGGCTATTATATAGTTCACATAGGCCTTAAAAAGGTCACCAAAAAGATTTTGTATATTTTGGGAGGACTTGGCCTTGCATCAAGCGCATTTATGCTTATATTTGTTTCTATCAAGCATGGAATAGCCGCTTCGGAACTTGTTGACAGTTATATGAGTTTTACATTCTTTTATTCTGTCTCTTTGTTCAGCATTATATTTGACCTGTTTAAAGACAGAAAAGTGCCTTATGGGCTTAAATGGGCTGTCAGCGAAGTAGGAATCGATACTTTCGGATTATATCTGTCACATTTACTTATAATTGAAAATATCCCTGTCATAGGAAGGCTTCATGATCAGATGCCTGTTGTACCCGGAATATTGTTTTACTGTTTCGCGGTATTTGTTATAGGCATTTTGGGTGCGGCAATCGCAAGGAGGATTCCTTTTGCAGGCAGATATATTTGCTAGAGACCGGTGATTTAATGAAAATTGATGTTCTTACTTTATTTCCCGAGTTTATTGAATCGGGTTTTTCTACGAGTATTTTGGGAAGAGCCTGTGAAAACGGGCTCTTAAATGTAAATATAGTTAATATCAGAGATTTCAGTAAAGATAAAAACGGCAGGGTCGATGACTATACATACGGCGGCGGCGCAGGTATGCTGATGCAGGCACAGCCGGTATATGATGCCTTTAAATCCCTGAATCTTAAAAAAGCAAATGCCGCAGATGATGTGGCTGCTGATGGTATTACAAGAAAACAGAGGGTTATTTATGTAACGCCTCAGGGAAGACCTTTTAAACAAAGCGACGCTATCAGCCTTTCAAAAGAGGATGAAATAGTATTTTTATGCGGTCACTACGAAGGAATTGATGAGAGAGTTTTGGACAGGATTGTTACCGACAGATTCTCCATTGGTGATTATGTATTAACCGGCGGTGAATTGCCTGCTCTTGTTATGATAGATGCTATTTCGAGACTGATCCCCGGCGTACTTGGAAATGATACATCAGCGGACGTGGAATCCTTTTACGGGGATCTTCTTGAATATCCGCAGTATACAAGGCCTGAAGTCTGGGAGGGGGAAAGAGTTCCCGCGGAGCTTCTTACAGGAAATCCAAAGGATGCGGCCTCGTTTAGAACTGCTAAGGCTGAGGAACTTACTAAAAGGGTCAGACCCGATCTGTACGAAAAGTACGAGCTTAGAAATAGATATATTAAGGAGCTTCTTAAGGATAAGCGAAACAATATACAGCTTATCGAAGCCCTTCGCCGCGGAACAGGCGAAATTATTCATACAGATCCGCTTATTATATATATGCCATGCGATGAACTTATACTTGTTGATACAAATGCTGTTATGGATGTCAATGATTTCTTTGAGATCATACCCGATAATATTCACAGCATAGTTGTATCCAAGCAGTTCGGAGATATTCTGGAAAAACAGCCGGGAATTGAAAAATCCTGTGATGTTTATAACTACGTTTATACCGAGAATGTACACCGTAAGATAAAGAATAAAGATATAAGACTCCTTGATGAAAGCTACGCAGATTATGTCGGCAAGGCTTATGAACTTGGTGGATATGAATACGCCGTAAGCAGAGTAAGAGACGGAGTCATATATGGTATATTCGAAAACGGTGAGATTGCAGGATTCATCGGCTGCCACGGTGAAGGCAGTATAGGTATGCTCTATATTGACGAAAAGTACAGACATAAAGGATACGCAGCAGATTTAGAGTCCTTTATGTTTAACAGGGATTTAGAGCTTGGAAGGATTCCCTACGGACAGGTAGTTTTGGGAAACGAAGCCTCAGTTAAGCTGCAGGAAAAAATGGGAGTTTACGGGGGAGATAAAGTACTTACCTGGCTACACTTATAAGATTTACATAAATGTAAAAAGTACTTGCATTTTATGAATCTTTGTAGTAGATTATTAATGTTGTGTAAACAAAGATGGTCCTCTGTTACCCTAATGGTATTAAGAACATCCATTGTAAGGAAGGAGCTTAAAATGAGCGACATTATTAAAGAGATCGAAGCAGAGCAGTTAAAGGCTCAGATCGATGATTTTGCAGTTGGTGATACCGTTAAAGTACACGGCAAGATCAAGGAAGGTAACCGCGAAAGAATCCAGATTTTCGAGGGAACCGTTATCAAGCGTCAGGGCGGAAGCAACAGAGAAACCTTTACCGTTAGAAAGTCTTCAAACGGTGTTGGTGTAGAAAAGACCTGGCCCCTTCATTCTCCTAACGTAGAGAAGGTTGAAGTTGTTAGAAAAGGTAAAGTTAGACGTGCTAAGCTTAACTACCTTCGTGACCGTATCGGTAAGAAGGCAAAGGTTAAGGAAATCGTTAAATAATTCTTTTCTTTTGTACTTTAAGGCAATTCTTCATTTGAAGGATTGCCTTTTTTCTTATGAATTCTTAATAGCCGCAGGGGGCTATCTTTCTTTGTTTTTGTGCATAATTATGATATAATATCTGAGTATGGCTAGAAGTACGGGCGGTCTGTCCTTTTACAAGAGAAAAAAGAGAATAAGTTATAAAGCTGTGCATGAAGTTATAAGCTGGATACTTAGCGTTTTGATCGCTATTTTCCTTGGTACGGCCCTTGTTATGCTTTTTGGTATGAAGATCCAGGTGGTAGGAGCATCAATGGAACCGAATATAGAGGCCGAACAAAGTATGCTTATAGACAGGTTCAGCTATGTTTTGGGTAAGCCAAAGCCGGGACATGTTGTCATATTCCTTCCTAACGGCAATGAAAACTCCTACTACTATACAAAAAGAGTTGTTGCCTGCCCGGGAGATACGGTTAAGATTGAAAATGGCAGACTTTACGTTAACGGAGAGATAAGCAAGGTTTGCGGAATGTATATTTCTGAGCCGGGGATAGCTGAAAACGAGATTACCCTTGAGGTTAACGAATATTTCGTTATGGGAGATAATCCGGGAGAGAGCGAGGATTCAAGGTCCTCCGGTATAGGCCCGGTGCCTTTGACGGATATTAAGGGACATGTATGGTTTAAATTGCCCCAGGGCGGAAAGAAAATGGGTTTTGTCAGATAATGAGTGATATTACAATTAACTGGTATCCGGGTCATATGACTAAAGCGGTCCGTATGATGAAGGAAGAGATTTCGCTGGTGGATCTGATCATCGAATTATTGGATGCAAGAGCGCCTTTATCTTCCCGTAATCCGGATATAGATGAACTCGGTAAGAATAAATTCAGATTAGTTATCTTGAATAAAGCTGACCTTGCAAGTAAGACTGCGACAGATAAATGGAAAGCTTATTTTAAAGATAAAGGTATCAGCGTGATCACAATGGATGCGAGAAATCGCGGAGCTACTAGAAGCGTTGATTCAATAGTTAAAGAGGTCTGCAGGGAAAAAATAGAAAGAGACCAAAAACGCGGTATTAAGAACCGCCCCATCAGAGCTATGGTCTGCGGCATACCTAATGTGGGTAAGTCCACCTTTATTAATTCCTTCGTCGGAAAAGGCATGGCTAAAACGGGAAATAAGCCCGGAGTTACTAAAGGCAAGCAGTGGATCAGACTCAGCGACTCCATAGAGCTTTTGGATACTCCCGGTATTCTCTGGCCTAAGATAGGAGACGAACAGGTAGGATTAAGACTGGCACTTCTTGGCACGATAAACGACAATATTCTGGATATTCCTACACTTTCTATAAAGCTTATAGATTTTCTTGTAAAGGATTATCCCGGAGTTTTGGCGGAGAGATACTCTTTATCTGAAGACGATGAAAGTCTTAAGATACTTGAAAATATTGCAATAAACAGAAGAGCATTAAAAAAAGGAGAGGAACCGGACAGTGAAAAAGCTGCGTCCTATCTGATCGATGATTTCAGATGCGGCAGACTCGGAAATATTTCGCTTGAAAGTCCCGACAAAGAAAATGTCAACGAATAATAAGAAATATAAAGATGTGTTAAAGGAATTGTTTTCCCTTGCGATTCACCTTCTGATTGCCCTTGGTATTACGATACTCTTTATTACCTTTATCGCGCAAAAGACTGTTGTGCATCAGACTTCGATGTATCCTACTTTGGAAAACGCTGACCATTTGATCGTTGATAAGATCACATACAGATTTACGGACCCTAAGAGATTTGACATTGTTATTTTCCCTTATAAGTATGCGGAAAAGAAAAACACATACTACATCAAGAGAGTTATAGGTCTTCCGGGAGAGACTGTAAGAATCGCAGAAGACGGCAGCATCTATATAAATGATAAGCTTCTTGAGGAGAATTACGGAGCCGAAACAATTAATTACAACGACACTCTCTGGAACAGAGGTAAAGGCGAGGGAATAACCCTTGGTGATAACGAATACTTTGTTATGGGAGATAACAGAAACAATTCCGTTGACTCAAGATTTGACATTATCGGAAACGTTACCCGTAAAGAGATCATAGGAAGAGCTGTATTTAGGATTTTCCCTTTTAAGAGTTTTGGGCCTATAGATTAGGATTATTGATTTATGAAAAGCATTTCAGAGATTACTTCCGAGTTTAAGAATACCGATATAAAAGATATGGAGGCTTTTATTTCGGAATATGCTACGGATGAAAGAGGCGGAGTTGTAAAGCTTGTTTTAAACGCTGAGAAAAAGCTTCAGGCTTTTTCAAAGGAAAAGGAAAGGATTTATGCCCTTTCAGAGTTTGAAAGAAAGTATGAAGGCTGCGGACTTATCTGCGGTATAGACGAGGTGGGAAGAGGACCCTTGGCTGGCCCTGTTGTGGCCGGTGCCGTAATACTTCCTAAAGACTGCGATATTTTATATATAAATGACTCAAAGAAGCTTTCCGAGAAAATGAGGGATGCACTTTATGACGAGATAAAGGAAAAGGCGGTTGCCTGTGCTGTAGGATACGCTTCGAGTGAGAGAATTGATGAGATAAATATATTGCAGGCTACTTACGAGGCTATGAGAGAGGCTATTTCAAAACTCTCCGTGACCCCGGATATACTTCTTAATGATGCTGTTACCATCCCTCAGGTTAATATCCGCCAGGTTCCTATCATAAAAGGAGACGCCAAGAGTATATCCATTGGTGCGGCAAGTATTTTTGCAAAAGTCACAAGAGACAGACTGATGTTAGAATACGATAAGCAGTTTCCCGAATATGGTTTTGCGAAGCATGTAGGCTACGGTACGGCGCAGCATATAGAGGCTCTTAAGAAATACGGACCTTGCCCTATTCACAGACGTACATTTATAAAGAATTTTATTGGCTAACAGATGAATATAAATTTTGATCTGACTAATTCAAATCAAATATTTTCAGGTAAGACTACCGCCATAAGCCCTTCTGAACTTGCGGCCCTTAAACCGGGGGCGGCTGACGCGCTCCTTGCTGATCTAAAAGCGGGAGATATGCTAAGAGCTCAGATCGTATCTAAAGACGGAGATACTGTTACTATGCAGCTTCCCGGTAATCTTCTCTTTGATGCCAAGCTCTCTTCCGGTATCGATCTTGATATCGGAAAGATTCTTACTTTTGAGGTAAAAAGTACGGGTACGAGTCTCGCCCTTTCTCCGCTTTTTACCAATCTTGCTTCCGATCCCAATGTATCTAAGGCTCTTAATATGGCCGGAATCCCACTTAACGAAAGATCGGGGGAAATGGCACAGACTATGATGAGGTCCGGAATGAATGTCGACCGGGCGTCCTTATCCGGGATATATAAAGATGTTTATTTATACAGCGATTATCCTGTATCTGATATCGTAGATCTTCATAAACTCGGAATCGAAGTAAATGAAAATAATTTATCTCAGATTAGCTCTTATAAAAACCTTTCCTACCAAATAGGAGAAGGAATGGGGGCTGTTTTAAATGATTTAAATGAGGCCCTTACAGGATTAAAAAATAGTGGCAATGTAGAAGGTGCCGGTGAGCTTTTAAGAGATATAGTCAGTATGCTTTCCGAAGAAGATATAAAGCCTTTGGCGGGTTACGCTTCTCCTTTAGGTGAAAGTACAGGAAACGAAGCAGCCGTTTTAAACCAAAATGAAATTGCAGGCGCAGTTAATGAAGAGGGTAAAGACATGACTGCTGCCGAGAGGGCGCTTAAGATGCTTGCTGCATTTGAAGAAGCGCCGGCTGATGAAGAGGCTTTACCTGCATCACCTCTTAAAACTGATGAAGGGGCTTCGGCACATAACGATAAGAATCTTAGGGAGCCTTTGAATGAAGATGACAGAAAAGCCCTTGCAAGGGAGCTTTCTTTAATACTTGATTCTTCGGAAGATCTGTCCGGAAAGAGCTTTAATGAGCTTTTCGGTATAACAAAGAATCTGCTTTCGGAAAGTCTGTCAAAGGGAGATACCAAAACTCTTTTGGGGCTTTTGGATTCAGACGGACTTAAAGCCGTATTCAAAGCATTATCCGAAGAGTGGAGTATTTCTCCGGCGGACGTTGCCGATAAGGAAAAGGTTTTGGAGCTTTATCAAAGGCTTACAAAGCAATTAGGTCTTTTAAAGGCTTCGCTGGAAAACGCCGGCTTAAAGGACTCGCCCGCATCAAACAGTGTATCAAATATGAGCTCCAATCTTGATTTTTTAAATCAGATAAACCAGATGTATTCATATATTCAGCTGCCTATCAAGCTTGAAGGCGGAGATAATGCCCACGGCGATCTGTATGTTTATTCAAACGGTAAAAAACTTTCGGATAAAGACGGCAAGGTGACTGCACTTTTGCATCTTGATATGGAGCACTTAGGACCTGTCGATGTGTATGTTTCTCTGGATACCGCGTCTGCTGCTTCGAAGCTTTCAACCAACTTTTATGTTGCGGACGATTCCATACTTGATTTTTTAAACGATCATATGGATGAGCTTACAAAAAGACTTGAAGCAAAAGGATATTCCGTGAGGGCGGGAGCCGTTTTAAAAGGAAGCGAAAAGGCGAAGGAAGATCCCTTCGCAGAAGCTTATGAGGGCGGCGGAATAAACGGACTTTTATCACAAAACAAGATGATCAAACTATCTCAGTATTCGTTTGACGTAAGGACCTGATATGGCTGAAAACAGTAAAAACAAAGTAAAACAGGCAATAGCTCTTGAGTACGATCCGAATGATGCGGCTCCTAAGGTTATAGCTACCGGCCGCGGAATTATAGCCGAGAAGATCATTGAAAAGGCTAAGGAGGCGGATGTACCAGTTCACAGAGACGATAAATTGGCGGATACCTTATCAAGGCTTGAAATCGGCGAGATGATCCCGCCGGAGCTATATGAGGTAGTGGCTGAAATCCTGCTGTTTGTTGATAATATGGATAAAATAAAGAGTAAGTTAAAGGGTTAAATTAATATGGGGGAGAGAATAAATAAGCGCTCGGCAGGGAGTAAATATGAATCTTATGCCTGCGAGTTTTTGGAAAAAAACAAAGTTACAATAATCGCCAGGAATTTCCGGTCGAGATTCGGAGAGATAGATATAATCGGTACGAAGGACGGATTTCTTATATTTTTTGAAGTAAAATACAGAAGCAGCGATAAATACGGAACAGCAATAGAGGCGGTGGGACCTAAGAAAAGACAGGTTATCTCTATGGTTTCAGATTATTTCAGAATTTGCTTTAAACAATATATGAATCTTGAAATCAGATATGATGTTATAGCGATTCAAAAGGATAAGCTTTACTGGATAAAGAATGCTTTTCCCTACAGCGGAAAAGGCTTTTAACTTGTGAAAGGGGAAATTTATGGACAGAGTTTTGGTTTGCGATGACGATAAGGAAATAGTTGACGCCATCGAGATCTATTTGACAAGAGAGGGGATTGAGGTCTTAAAGGCTTATAACGGAGAGGAAGCCCTGGATGTCCTTGAAAAAGAGGATGTTCAGCTTCTTCTTATAGATATTATGATGCCGAAGCTTGACGGAATCGAAGCTACCAAAAAGATCAGAGAAACTTCAAAGCTTCCAATAATCCTTTTGTCCGCCAAGTCCGAGGAGAAGGACAAGATCGGAGGACTTGATATAGGGGCCGACGATTATATTACAAAGCCTTTTAACGCCGGAGAGCTTGTGGCGAGAGTTAAATCAAACCTTAGAAGATATACTTCTTTAGGCGGTCAAAAGGATGAGAATGCTTCTGTTATCAAGATCGGCGGACTTACCATCAACGATGAGAATAAGCAGGTCTTTGTTGACGGAGACTTTGTACGTCTTACCCCCATTGAGTACAACATTCTCCTTTTTCTTGCGAGAAATAAAGGAAATGTATTTTCCTCACCGCAGATTTATGAACATATCTGGAACGAAAAACCTATTGATGCGGAAAATACTGTCGCTGTACATATAAGACATATCCGTGAAAAGATTGAGATCAATCCCAGAGAGCCCGAATATCTTAAGGTTGTTTGGGGCGTAGGATACAAAATCGAAGGTGATTTATGAGAAAAAAGATTACCGTAAGAGTCCTTATCAGTATTTTTATGCATTTACTCATAGGGGCTGCTTTCGTAATAATGGCGAATCTTTTGATCCGCTCTGATTTTACAATTAATTATTTGGACGATGAAGTAACTTATGTCCCCAGCAGCGCCTTTGCGGAAGAGTATGAATTCGAAGAATCCGACCTCTATACAGAGATTTATACGCGCCAGTTACAGGACATAATTACTTATTGTGCGATCAAAAATGTATTTGAGAAAAATGATAAACATATAAGCGATACCGTCAATATTCTTGATTTTGATTATTCAAGTAATCTTAACGAGAGAAGCGGCGGACTTGTTTATAATATCGATGACCTTATTAAGTGGGGAAGAAGCGGCTTTACCTATACCTTTAAAGAATTTACCGTAGAAGAGTTTATGAGCCACTATTCATCGCCCTACAGCTTTGATGATATTTTATATCACAGTGGCGATGATATTTACTATTATGTCAATGACGACGGACAGACTATAGTATCCGTAAAGTTTCTTGATATTTTATATCCGTCGGTTAACGGAATCACATCCTTTGATTCTGTTGCCGACAACTGGATCTCTTTTATAGATATTCAAAACGCTTTAAAGGTAGCGGCTGAAAAGTATGTAAAATACTATGATATGTACCGTAACGGTGTTGGTATATACGAATTTACCAATATTAATACAAAGTATGTTTTGAGGATCGGAGAGGACAGAGACTGTACAACATACACCAATATCAAGAACGGTCTTCTTGACTATTCATCATTTTCAGATGATGAGCTTACGGAGATCATATCGGATTATAAGGGATTTCTTGTTTATTTCCCGGATAATCTTGAGTATTCAACCTTCTCTAACGTTAAGGAATCGGATCTGTATATTTACGTAAGACTATACGCCGATGAATACGAGGTTCCGATTAAACTTTGGGCGTATGTAGAGGGAGATTACACAAAGAATGATGACGCTTTCTCTATAGCCTATAACGCTACTTCCGGAAGAAAAGGAACAACATACAGAAGCGTGGCTGCCGTATCGGCTATTTTGGTTGTATATGTTGTGCTTGTATTCTTTATGGCCATTACAGCGGGAGTTAAGAAAAAGGGAGAGTATTATTTCCTTTTCTTTGATCGTATATTCTTAGAGGTTTATGCGGCACTTCTTGCGGCATGTATTATAGTTTCCAGATTTGCATTTGCCCAAAATTATTCGGAAGGGATTTCGAATATTTACGGTGTATTTTTACCTCTCGGAATAGTAACAAGCTTTTCCTTTTGTTCCGCACTTTTTACGACTATCCGAAGGATCAGAGGAAAGTCTTTTAAAAACTTAAGTCTGTTTTACAGGATATTCCTTTTATATCAGAAGATTAGGGACAGGATAGAAAACCACCACAATGCATATTTTGCTGCCCTTGTTCCATTCCATTTCTACTTTGCGATCAATTTCTTTTTGTTTGTGATCATTGTAATGAACTCAAACAGAGATAACCGATGGGGAATATTTATCCCAATAGTTTTGATGGTTTTGGTTAATGTGTTATTTGCCATCAGACAGATAAGAAAGACTCTTGATCGTAATGCTCTGATAGACGGAATAAAGCGAATATCCGGCGGTGATATTGATTTTAAGATTGATAACGAGGAGCTTTTAAACATAAACAAAGACCTTGCGGATAATATCAATCATATCGGTGATGCTTACAAGCAGGCTGTAAATACATCTCTTAAGGATGAGAAGATGAAATCGGACCTTATAACCAATGTCTCTCATGACCTTAAGACCCCGCTTACATCGATCATTAACTATGTAAATCTGCTTCAGGACGAAAATATAGATAGGGAGCCTGCGGCAGGGTATATTAGAACCCTTGAAGAAAAATCCATAAGATTAAAGCAGCTTTTGATCGATCTTATTGATGCTTCGAGACTTTCATCCGGTACTACGGAAGTATCTTTAGCGGAGATAAAGATAACAGAGCTTTTGCATCAGATAATCGCGGAGTTTTCGGATAAGCTTGAAGATTCAGGTCTTGAAGTGATATTTGACGGAGAGTCAAAGGCTTCTATCATGGCTGACGGAAGACACATGTGGAGACTGATGGACAATATCTTTGAGAATGTCTGCAAGTATTCCCTCAAAGGGACAAGAGTGTATGTATCCGTAAGAGAACTCGGAGGAGAAAACAGTGGGAAAATACTTATAAGCGTTAAGAATGTTTCCGCTGCGCCCAATACGCTGCAGGGAAGCGAACTAACCGAGAGATTTATAAGAGGAGATTCCTCCAGATCCTCCGAAGGAAGCGGACTTGGACTTTACATAGCTAAATCCCTTACCGAACTTCAAAACGGAAGCTTTGAAGTAATAGCCGATGGTGACTTGTTTAAGGTAGATATAATCTTTGATATATTGAAGAAGTAACTGTAATGTCTGATATAGATAAAAAAATACTAAGTCCTAAATGGACTTAGTATTATTATATCTTTCAAGTATAGCGTGCATCTTTTCGGTAGTAGCCATTACATTTGATAAAGATGCGTCATGGTTCATAAAGTCGATGATCGAGGAGATGAACTTGCTCATATCGGCTTCTACGAAATAAGGTCTTTCGTAGATTTCAGGGGGAAGGTAGGTAAGGTTTGTTGTTATAAGCTTGTCGAAGTAACCTTTTTCGTAAGCTTCATCAAATCCCGAAAGACCTTCTGTGAAAAGACCGAATGTGGTACAGATAAATACTCTGCCGCAGCCCATTTCCTTAAGCTTTTTAGCGGTATCGATCATAGATCCGCCGGAGGAGATCATATCGTCCATGATGATAACGTCCTTACCGTCTAAGGTATCCCCTAAGAATTCGTGAGCTACTATGGGGTTTTTGCCGTTGACGATAGTTGTATAATCACGTCTCTTATAGAACATACCGGTATTTATTCCGAGTACGTTTGCGAAGTAGATCGCTCTGTCTAAAGCGCCTTCATCGGGCGAGATGACTACGAGATGATCCTTATCAACCGTAAGTCCGCTTTCGCTTCTGAGGAGAGCTTTCATAAACTGATAGGGAGGCATAAAGTTGTCAAATCCCTTAAGAGGGGTAGAGTTTTGAACTCTGGGGTCATGGGCATCAAATGTAATAAAGTTGCTTACGCCCATTTCATAAAGCTCTTCAAGCATATAAGCGGCATCGAGTGATTCGAGTCCGTTTCTTCTGTGCTGGCGGCCTTCGTAAAGGAAGGGCATGATGATATTTATACGGTTTGCCTTGCCGTTGCAGGCAGCGATGACACGCTTTAAATCCTGGTAATGATCATCTGGAGACATATGGTTTTCATATCCGTTCATTTTGTATGTGATGGAATGATTACATACATCAACCAGGATGAAAACATCTTTTCCGCGGACGGATTCTTTGATAAGAGCTTTGCTTTCTCCGCTGCCAAAGCGGGGGAGTGAATAATCGAGAAGATAGTTATCTTCTTTATATCCGTGGAAAGCGGGATCGTTTTTAACAGAATCGTTGTGAACAACCTTACGGAATTCAACAAGATAATCATTTATTGTACGGCCCATCTTTTCCATAGAAGGTAAAGCTATGATCTTAAGGGGGCCGACGGGCATAGCGTTTTCGAGTTCTGCTGTGTTAGGCATTAGGTTCCTCCGTTAAATTGTCGAGAGACAAAAAGTTCATTTGCGATTAATTATTTTACATACTATTATTGGAGTTGTCAAAAAAAGTTTGTTTTAGTTTTGACACTGAAAGGATTTTGTTTTTTATGAAGGATCATAAACACGTTGTCGGAAGCGTTATGCTCGGATCTATCGCTGAGGAGATGGGACTTGAAGCAGGCGATGCCATTTTGGAGATAAACGGCAACACAATCGAGGATATATTTGACTATCAGTATTATACACAGGACGAGGAACTGAATATTCTTGTGGAAACTAAGGACGGAGAGCGCGTTACGCTGGAAATCGAAAA
>ODAI012644773.1_pt1 | contig 14822 bp, 12 predicted proteins | sample 1539321 | NCBI WGS metagenome assembly ODAI01 (sample SAMN02144231, study PRJEB22623) | gut metagenome | biome: sheep rumen | host: Ovis aries | place: New Zealand
CCTTCTTGCGGGCTGCATAGCCATCAAGCATGATAAGGCAGGCGAATGACGCAATAAGTGCAACAATACCTGCCCTCGTAAGACATGATGTTCTATTATAACCCTTCATCTAAATGTTTCTCTTGGGATTTTGGCTTACCTAATCCAACCTTCGTATTCAAAGTCGCAGCCTTTATAACGCTCGTCAATACGAACGTATGTATTCTTTATCTTGTCCTGAACCCATTTCTTCAGTACTTTTGCCTGCTCCTTCTCGAGTACGATATGGCTCATCAGCTGGAAGTCTTCTGTTATGGTTGCTCTATGTCCTTCGTTCCTGGCTTTCAGTTTTACGATGGCACATACTGTCTTGCCACGTGAGTTGGTCATAGTGAATGGGGCAGAGATTTCTCCTACCTTCAGGTTTGCAACGGCACGGGCTACCTCTGTAGGCAGTTCCTTCATCTGGAAACGTGATGTGCGTCCTTCTTCTGTGACGTTTGCCATCAAGCCCTTGTTGTTTTTGGTGTCTTTGTCATCAGAGATGACTGTAGCGCCATCTTCGAATGTGAATTTGTTGGCACGAAGGTCTGTAGCAATAGAGTCCATGCGCAACATTGTCTCGTCAATAGACTTTTGGGGAACCACCGGCTTTCTGAGAATATGGCGACATTTTATCTTGTCACCTCGACGGTCTATGAGCTGAATGATATGGTAGCCGAATTCTGACTCCACGATTTTTGAAATCTTATTTGGGTCTGTCAGGTTGAAGGCTGCCTGGGCAAAAGCAGGGTCCAACATTCCACGTCCGACGTAGTCCATCTCACCACCATCGCGTGCACTGCCTGGGTCTTCAGAATAGAGACGTGCAAGGGTAGCAAATGATACTTCGCCGCTTTGAACACGGTCGGTATAGTTACGCAACTCGTTTTTAACCTTGTTGATTTCCTCTTGTGGAACCCTTGGCTGGTTGGTGATTATCTGAACCTCAACTGTCGTGGGAACAAAAGGCAGGCTGTCTTCTGGAACTGTTTGGAAATATTCACGCACGTCAGTAGGGCGTATTGTGACATTCTCCACAAGCTTCTGCTTCATGCGTTGAGCTAGTTCACGATTCTTGAATTCGTCATGCAACTCCTGCTTCATCTTCGTGATGCTCTGCTTACGATACTCCTCTAACTTCTCTTTGGAACCAATCATCTGTATCCAACCATTTATCTGCTGGTCAATGGCTTGGGATATCTCAGATTCTGTAACATCAATACTGTCTAATGCTGCTTGGTTGATAAAGAGCTTCTGTACTGCAATAGATTCCGGTATGCGGCAATCAGGGTCGCCATCCCACTTGATGCCTTCCTGCTCTGCCTGCATGCGAGCTATCTCGATGTCGGAACGCAAGATAGCCTCGTCGCCAACAATCCATACTACCTCGTCAATATAATGAGGATTGGCGATTTCGGGCTTGGCAGTCTTAACAGAATCTGCAATAGAATCTACAATAGTGCTGTCATTGTCCTGAGCAAATGCAGTCAGAGAACACAGGCAAAGCAATAAAGATAAAAAGAGTTGTCTGTTCATATTATTTTATCGTGTTCAGAACATCTTCGTTAATTACGACAGGATAACGTTTCTTCAGTTCTTCGAGCCATTCCTGCTCCTTAAACTCCTGATAGTCGGCGGTAACAAGTGCCCGCACATCTGCCATCTCTTCTGGCTTCTTAATAACTTTTCCGAAGGTGGCAGTATAAGGGAAGTCCTTCATCGGACGTATCTTGGCATCTTTGTTCTTGAATATCTCCTTGTCAACAATCTTGTTGTCGCCCTCTTTGAAGATACCCTTCTCTACACGGATGCGGAGAATGGAGTCGTTATTGAAGGTAGTGCGAAGAATCTCAACCCATTTGTCGAAGCTCTGTTTCTTTACGCTTTTCTTGACGGCATCGATATCCTTCTCGTCGCGGGTATAGTATGCAATGCCCTTGAAGCGTGGAGCGTCCCACTTGTAGTTTGACTTGTGCTTGTTATAGAACTCCAGAAGTCCTGCCTCGTCATTGGCAGCCTTCTCCCATACGTCGCGGTTGCTTACCTCATAAAGCAGCAAGCCGTCATGATATTCTTGTATGAGATATTTCATGTCTTGGTTTATGCTTGCCAAGGAATCCGAACGCATATCCATCACCTGCTCGGTAGTGATACCCTTTGAGGCAGAGATTGCCTTCAGGCGTGCCTGTGCCAATGACTCGCGGATGTGACGTCTCTCAATGAAGTTGTATATATCTTTTTTCAGAGTGTCAAAAGGCTCTAACTGCTTGTGGCCTGTCACCTTTATAATATGGTAGCCGGCTTCCGTAAGGACAGGCTTGCTGATTTCGCCATCCTGCATGGAGAAAACTGCTTCCTCGAATGCTGGTAGTGTCTGACCTTTGCTTATCCATCCTACAACTCCGCCACGTTGTGCGCTACCCCTGTCATCGCTCTTAGCCTTTGCCAAAGTACTAAAATCGGCACCTTTCTTCAGGGCGTAATATACAGAGTCGGCTAATGCCTCCTTTGCAGATTTCAGGGAATCGCTTGGATTCTGACCAATCAAAAACAATATATGGCTTACGTTGACAAGTCCGCTTGGACCGATGTTGTCCTTGGTGCGCTGATATATGTTCCGTGCCTCCTGTTCTACATCATTGTCATTGATGAGGGTAGGGAGCACTTGCTGGTCGCGATATTGCCTGAACTCTTTGTTGTATGAAGACAACGTGTCCAAACTGGCATCCAAGGCTGCCTGCACCTTACGCTTGTAGTTGGCAAAAAGTTCTGCATATTCCTTTACAGTCTTCTTGTCAATAACATCATCTCCGTTATTCTTATTATATGAATATATGAATTCGGACTTTGTGACAGGCTTTCCTGCAACAGTCATTACTATTGGGTCATCTGCTTGTGCGTATGATGTTATTGGCAACATCAAAAGCAACATGAGGTGACTGGCGATTGATTTTCTCATGATGTAGTTTTACTGCGGTTTTGAATAGTTAGGAGCTTCAGATGTGATAATTACCTCATGTGGATGGCTCTCCAACATTCCTGCATTTGTGATGCGGGTGAATTTCGCATTGTGCAGATTTTCTATGTCTTTTGCACCACAATATCCCATACCGGCACGCAAACCGCCTACAAGTTGGTAGATAACTTCCTGAACGGTTCCTTTGTATGGCACACGACCGGCAATACCTTCTGGTACCAGTTTCTTTGCCTCTTTCACACCACTCTGGAAATATCTGTCGGCAGAACCTTTCTCCATTGCTTCCAGAGAACCCATGCCGCGATAAGCCTTAAACTTACGACCATTGTAAAGAATTGTCTCGCCAGGAGCTTCTTCTGTACCAGCCACGAGAGAGCCAATCATAACAGAATGTCCACCAGCAGCCAAAGCCTTTACTACGTCTCCTGAGTAACGCAGACCTCCGTCAGCAATCAGAGGTACTCCAGTTCCCTCAAGTGCAGAGGCAACATCATATACGGCAGAGAGCTGTGGCACACCGACACCGGCAACGACACGTGTGGTGCATATAGAGCCAGGACCAATACCTACCTTTACAGCGTCAGCACCTGCTTCTACAAGCATCTTGGCAGCCTCGCCTGTGGCAATGTTGCCAACAACAATATCTACATCAGAGAAAGCAGCCTTTGCTTCACGCACTTTTTCTATGACACCAGCAGAATGTCCGTGTGCTGTGTCTATGATGATAGCATCAACACCAGCCTTTACAAGGGCTTCCATTCTCTGGAACGTGTCAGCAGTAACGCCAACACCGGCAGCAACACGCAGGCGACCTTTTGAATCCTTACATGCCATTGGCTTGTCGGCAGCCTTTGTTATATCCTTGTAAGTGATAAGTCCGAGCAACTTGTTATTGCTATCTACAACAGGAAGTTTCTCAATCTTGTGTTCCAAGAGTATCTTTGAAGCATCCTCAAGGTCAACCTGCTGGTGTGTTACAACAAGATTCTCGGATGTCATAACCTCGTCAATCAGGCGGTTACCGTCGCTTTGGAAACGCAAGTCACGATTGGTGACAATACCCACCAGCTTGTTCTCTTCGTCAACTACGGGAATACCGCCGATATGGTATTCTGCCATAAGGTCGAGGGCGTCCCTTACCGTCTTGCCTGTCCTGATGGTAATAGGATCATATATCATACCATTCTCGGCACGTTTTACTATTGCCACCTGACGAGCCTGTTCCTCGATGCTCATATTCTTGTGGATAACACCGATGCCACCTTCACGGGCAATAGCGATAGCCATTGGAGCCTCTGTTACAGTGTCCATTGCTGCTGTAACGAAAGGTATCTTCAGGCTGATATTGCGTGAGAACTGTGTACTAAGTGATACATCGCGGGGAAGCACTTCTGAATAAGCTGGTATAAGCAATACGTCGTCGAAGGTTATACCTTCCATAACAACTTTGTCTTCGATAAATGATGCCATAATTATTTCCTTTCTATCTTAATTTGCGCGCAAAGGTACGATTAAGTGGGCAAAAAACCAAGAAAAAAAAGATTTTTTAAATTTTTTCTTGGATTTTTCGAATGTCAGTACCTTCAACAACGTAAAAGGGACGAGAAAATACGTAAAAAAACAAGTGAAAAGAAAACTTTTGTCTTTTTTAGAACATTTTCAAGTGAAAAAAAATCTTGCCAAGCAATGGTGCTATTTGAAAAACAAAAAAAAGTTATTTTTCTGCTTTTTTTTTGCTATTCTCATAACTTAATCGTACCTTTGCATCGCAAGTGTATATTTACTATGTTTTTAATTAATTACTTACAAACCTTCGGAAACTATCTCGTCCTGATGTGGCGAGCTATTGCTATTCCTGACCGTATGCGAATGTTCGGAAAGCAGTATGTAAAGGAAATGGCATCTTTGGGTGTTGACTCTATCGGCATCGTACTCCTGATATCGTTCTTTATTGGTGCCGTTATCTGTATTCAGATGAAACTGAACATCCAGTCACCCTGGATGCCTCGTTGGGTCAGCGGATACACAACGCGTGAGATTATGTTGTTGGAGTTCTCAAGTTCTATCATGTGCCTTATCCTTGCCGGTAAGGTGGGCTCCAATATTGCATCGGAACTTGGTACCATGCGTGTAACGCAGCAGATTGATGCTCTTGACATAATGGGTGTCAATAGCGCCAACTATCTAATAGCCCCCAAGATATTAGGGCTTATGACCCTGATGCCGGCACTGGTGATATTTGCAGATGTAATGGGCATCGTAGGTGCTTATGCGACAGCATATATCGGACAAATCCTTACTCCCGATGATTTGACTCTTGGCTTGCAACATTCTTTCAACTCTTGGTTTGTCTGGATGTCTATAATCAAGAGTATTGTATTTGCATTTATTATTGCCAGCGTGTCATCCTTCTGTGGCTATACCGTGGAGGGCGGTTCCGTGGAGGTCGGTAAGGCATCTACATCAGCTGTTGTGTCATCAAGTGTATTAATTCTTTTTGCTGATGTCTTTCTTACACAGTTGTTATCATGATAGAAGTAAAGCATTTATATAAGTCTTTTGAAGACAAGGATGTTCTGATAGACATCAATGCCGTTTTTGAAAATGGCAAGACAAACCTTATTATCGGTAAGTCGGGTTCGGGAAAGACGGTATTGGTGAAGAATTTGGTAGGTCTTTTTACTCCTACAAAAGGTGAGATACTCTATGACGGTCGTGACTTCGTGTCGATGAATAAGCATGATAAGGCTCATATACGTCGGGAAATGGGTATGCTTTTCCAGTCGGCTGCATTGTTCGATTCGCTGACGGTTCGCGATAATGTAATGTTTCCCCTTGACATGTTCTCTAATATGACCTTGCGTGACCGCAAGAGGCGTGCCCAGGAGTGTCTTGACAGGGTAAATCTCTCTGATGCCGGTAAGAAATATCCTGCAGAGATATCAGGCGGCATGCAGAAACGTGTGGCTATAGCACGTGCCATTGCCTTGAATCCGAAATACCTTTTCTGCGACGAACCAAACTCTGGTCTTGACCCACAGACATCATTGGTGATTGACGAATTGTTGCATGACATCACCGTGGAGTATAATATTACGACAATCATCAATACTCACGATATGAATTCCGTGCTCGGCATTGGTGAGAATATCATATTTATATGTCGCGGAAAGAAAGAGTGGGAGGGGGATAAGACGCAGGTGATGACCTCAACGAACAAGGACCTTAATGAGCTTGTCTTTGCATCTGAATTATTCAAGAAAGTAAAAGATATCCAAAATGGAACTGATATTCGATAATTTGTGGCTGGCATGGATTGTCGTCAGTGTTGTCTGCCTTATCATAGAGCTCAATAGCGGTGACCTCTATTTTATATGTTTTGCTATTGGAGCATTGGTGTCAATGATATTCGATTTGTGCGGAGCACCTCTATGGCTGCAGGTGCTGTTCTGGGCTTTGGCATCCATGTTGTGTGTATTCTTTGTGCGTCCATCCTTGGCGGCACGCCTTCATGACAAGCAGGAACGCCAGAGTAATGCTGATGCCTTGATAGGTGCCACAGGAGTCGTAACAACTGACATACCTGCTGCCGGTTATGGATATGTGAAAATAGCGGGCGATGAATGGCGTAGCATCTCAGCTTCTGGTGAGGCTATTCCTAAAGGGGCAATGGTTACGGTCGTAAATCGTCAGAGTACAATATTAACAGTAAAAATAAACTAAAACTAACATAAATAATATAAGAATTATGGAATTTGGTGTTGCTTTTCTTGTTGTCATCATTGTGTTGGCAGTAATAGTCCTGAAAAAGACTATAGTGATTATCCCTCAGTCAGAGACAAAGATTATAGAGCGTCTCGGAAAGTATTACAGCACGCTTCAGCCAGGAATAAATATCATCATCCCCTTTATTGACAAGGCAAAGGAAATGGTGGCTCTCTATCGTGGCAGGTATATATTGACTAATACAATAGACCTTCGCGAGCAGGTTTATGATTTCGACCGTCAGAATGTAATCACCAAGGATAATATCCAGATGGAGATAAATGCCTTGCTGTACTTCCAGATTGTTGACCCCTTCAAGAGCGTTTATGAAATCAATAATCTGCCTAATGCTATAGAAAAACTGACGCAGACGACATTGAGAAATATTATCGGTGAGTTGGAATTGGACGAAACACTTACCTCTCGTGATACCATAAATACCAAACTCCGTGAGGTGCTCGATGATGCTACCGACAAGTGGGGCGTTAAGGTAAATCGTGTAGAGTTGCAAGATATCACTCCTCCGGCTACTGTGCTGCAGGCAATGGAGAAGCAGATGCAGGCAGAGCGTAACAAACGTGCTGCCATACTTACCTCTGAGGGTGAAAAACAAAGTCTCATATTAAAATCTGAGGGTGAGAAGCAAAGTGCAATCCTTCAGGCGGAAGGCTTGGCACAAGCACGCATACGTAAGGCTGAGGCTGAGGCAATCGCTATCGATAAGATTACTGAAGCAGTAGGCAAGAGCACAAATCCTGCAAATTATCTGTTGGCACAGAAATACATCCAGGCATTGCAGGATATTGCTACAGGTAATGATACAAAGACAGTTTACCTGCCTTACGAAGCTTCCAATATGATGGGAGCCATTGGTGGTATAAAGGATTTGTTTAAAGCTGAATAATACTAATCACTATGAAAAATATATTGTTTTGCGCAATTGCTTTCTGCCTGTCTTCTCTTTCAGTTGCAGCAGATGAGAAATCGGAGGTAATGGATATCATTACCCGTGTAAATAATACTTGGCAGCAGTCGCATGGGGCTCCGGAGTATGGTGGCACAAAGGCTGGTCTCAGTGCCTTTTGGGACAATGCCGTGTATCATACTGGCAACATGGAGGCTTATAGTCTTATGAAGACACAGGCATGGTATGATTATTCCTTTGCATGGGCAGAGAAGAACGGATGGATTGGTGCTGCCGAAAAGGATAATGCCAAGTGGAAATACAAGAACTATGGTGAAGATGCTCAGCATGTGCTCTTCGGGGATTGGCAGATATGTTTCCAGACATATATAGACCTCTATAACTTCAGCTCCGCGCCTCAAGAATCGTGGGTGGCACGTGCCAAGGAGGTTATGTCATATGAGGCATATTCTGCTGCAGATGACTACTGGTGGTGGGCGGATGCCTTGTATATGGTGATGCCTGTCATGACGAAGATGTATCTCCTTACTGGCGATGAGGCATATCTCGACAAGATGTATGCCAACTGGAAGTATGCCAACAGCATCATGTATGATAAGGAAACCGGATTGTATTTCCGCGATGGTAAGTACGTATATCCCAAGCATACTACTCGTGCCGGCAAGAAAGACTTCTGGGCACGTGGCGACGGTTGGGTGATAGCTGCCTTTGCCAAGGTGTTGAAAGATTTTGATACTGCCAAGAAACAGGGCAAGAAGGTTAAGGGTAAATATCGTAAGGAGATAGCTGAGACGTATAAGCAGCTTGCCAAGGCATTAGTAAGCAGTCAGCAGTCAGAAGGTTATTGGACACGTTCCATCCTTGACCCTGAACAGGCTCCTGGCTACGAGACAAGCGGTACGGCATTGATGTGCTACGGATTATTCTGGGGTATAAATAACGGATATCTCCCCAAGACATATATTCAGGCAGCCAATAAGGCATGGAAATACCTTTCTACCATAGCCCTGCAGCCAGATAATACCATCGGATATGTGCAGCCGATAGGCGAGAAAGCTATTCCGGGGCAGGTAGTAGATAAAAAATCTACCTCCAACTTCGGCACTGGTGCCTTCCTGCTTGCAGCAAGCGAATATTGCAGATTTATTAAATAGGGAAATTGCTGTTTCTAACCTGAATCCACAAATAGAAACTAAACATAATTATATATTATTATGAAAAGAATGACCACTTATATTTGGCTTATCGTAGGGCTCCTGATGACACCGCTTTTCTCCTATGCTGACACTGTTAGCAAAAGTGAGGCATGGTTAAAGGCGCAGCCTTATATGAAGTCCCAAAACTCTATGTCAAGGGCGATGAGAGGTATCTCTGGAGTTACTGGCACAGATGAGTCTCAGCCTCTTTATATCTTCTCTCGTGGAGAGAATGAAGGATTTGTTATCGTTTCTGGTGACGATTGCCTTCCTGACATCATAGGCTATACCGAAGGAGGTGATTATGACGAGGCGAATATGTCGCCGGCGTTGAAGGCTATCATTGACCACTATGCAGAAGCTGTCAGTGAAGCACAGGCACGTGGAATCAATAAGCCCTATTCATCTGTTACTGCAAGTTCCTATGATAAGGATATCCCTGTTCTGCTTACCAGCCATTGGCATCAGAGTAGCCCGTGGAATAACCTCTGTCCGCAGCGTAAGGACGGTGGCGGCAGGGCTGTTACGGGATGTGTCGCAACGGCTGCTTCACAGATAGCATACTATTGGCGTAATGAAGGTCTTAATGCCGTCAGCCAGTATGATACCCCTACCTACGATTATGGCGACGCTCCGGTGACATCTGTCATAGTGAAGAAAGGTACTCCGTTTGAGTGGGAGAAAATGGCAGACAACAGCACTACGTCTGCCGGCAATGCTGCTATGGCTCGTCTGTGTGTCTTGATGGGTACAAGTGCTTGGCTTACCTATGGTTCCAGCACAGGAGGATATATATGGAATATGCAGAATGTCTTCCAAAACCAGATAGGATTGACGCGAGGCGAATATGTTGAGAAAAACAATTTCACTCAGGTAGCCTGGGAGAAGATGGTTATAAGCGACCTCGTGCAGGGAAGACCTGTACTATATTCCTCCTATAATAAGGATAAAGAGGGATGGGATGGTCATGCCTACGTCGTTGACGGATATAATTCAGCAAGTAATACCTTCCACATTAACTTCGGTTGGGGAAACGGCTTTGATGGCTATTTCACTATGGCAGAAACCAACCGTGGAGCTATGGGCAGCCGTCCTGACGACCAGCAGATGGTATATAGGATATATTCACCAAATATTGACAGACAGTTTAGCGTGGAGATTGTTGGCGGAGCTCTTTACCAACATCTTGATAATAAGATAACCTTTGGTGTTACCAATAACAGTTCTTTTGATATAGATGGGCTGTATCTCTTCTATAGTTCTACAACATCACTTCCTGCCGGAACGACGTTGGATAAAGCCATCGGCTCATATAGCGGTGTAATAAAAAAAGGCGAAACTGTATCAGAGATGGCCTCTTATTTCAATGCCTATCAGAATGCAGCAGGTCTGTATTTTATCATAACCGATAAGAATCTCAGCACTCTTTATGTTACAGAAACAGCTGAGCCGGTACGGCAATCCTGGAGTTCTTTAAAACTTCACAATGTTACTGTTGATAACAGCGGTGCCGAAGAGAAAACATTCAATTATAATGGTGAGAAAATTACCAGGAAGGTATATAAGGTAGAAAGTGGCTCGGGCATGATTATGTCGGCAAACTTCAGTAACGATATGACAAGCAGACCCGTCTCCAAACATTGTGTGCCAGTCATTACAGCTGTTGTTTCTTCTGTCGATGCTGACGGAAATTGTGAAATTGCAGAGACACAAGTAGAAAGAGATACTATCTTCGAACCGAAGGATGTGAAGGATATTCCGTTTGAGTTCTGTCAACTCAAGCCCGGCGTGCTTTACAAGGCATCAATCAGTGCAAGTGTTGGCAACGGCATTGGTACGTTGTTCTTGCCTCTCAACTACGATTCCGAATGTTCAGATACTCTTGCTTTCTTTATGCTTGCTGGCAGTGATATGATAGTAGAACGTGAGGGAACGCGTGTCGTGATTTCCGGCACAACCTTTGACAAACTTGAATATCGTGGCATCGCCAATGATGCTACCGTAACATCTATAGACCTCCGTAATACAAGTGCTAAGATTCCTGCCGACCTCACTCTGCCGGCAAATCCTAATGCCATTGTCTTCTCCAACCAAGCATTGGCACAACAGTGTAATGTCGTTGTCAATGGTGTCTGTGAAGAGTTAAGATTGCAACAGGGATATAATTATGACCCGGCAGATAATTTTAAGGCAAAGAAGGCGTCGCTTCATATCAATGGAGTTGCCTGCACTTCATCGTCATACTATTGGAATACCCTCATACTGCCGTTCGCGGCAGACACCCCTGTCGGTATGCTGGCAAGATACTATAAAGATAATACTAAAAATACTGACGCAAGTGCTACCGTGATGCAAGCTGGTACACCTTATGTATATCTCATGACTCATGCCATAGAGTATATAGAGGCAGCAGATGTCGATGTGTATTCTCTTGACAAAATGCCGGCAAGCATCGGTTATGAAGGCTATATAGGAACATTCTCCAATATTGTTACCGATGGTTCGCAAGCCCTCTCTTCGGGAACCTCCTTCGAGATGGCGGGAGAAGGCGTGGCAATACCGTCCTTCACGGCTTATCGCACATCTGCCATCTCTATGGCTAATATGAATAGTACGCGTGGTGTTGACGTTGGTATGCAAATTCTTGCAAAGTATTGTGTCGAGGCTCGTGAAGCTCTTGAACAGTATCGTGGTGAGAGGTCTGACAGGGCGATTGCTATATTCCAGCAAGCCATTGATAATGCAGAAAGAATGATTACGTCCCTGCCAAATGTTTTCATGGATATTTTCAATGAACAGCTGGCAATACAGAAGGCACAGCAAGCATATATCGACAATGTCGTTCCGACACTTCGTGGCGATGCCAATGGTGACGGTGAGGTGGGAATGCCGGATGTGATGTTCATAGTGAACTATATCTTAGGCTCTCCTGACGCTTCCTTCGATGAGAAGGCTGCCGATGCTAATCAAGATGGAGAGGTCGGTATGTCGGACGTTATGTATATCGTTAACTATATCCTCAACGGAAAATTTCCAGACGAAGAATAGTGATATGTCAAATAACAAAAGAGGTGCAGAAAAGTCTGCACCTCTTGTTTTTCTATACCCTTTCTGCTTTTCAGCTTACCACCCGAAAGCCTTCTCTGTTGAGAGCCACTTACCTTGAGCGCGGAGCACCTGTTCCACGATGTCTCTGGCAACACCCTCACCGCCGTTGCTGGGGCTGACATACGTTGACAGGTCGCGTATCTCCGGGCAGGCATCCTTCGGACAGCATGGGCAGCCGCATTCTTTCATTACCTCATAGTCAGGAATGTCGTCACCAATGTAAATGACCTCTTCGTTGCTGATGCCGTTTTCCTGCAGGTATTCCTTGTATTTCTTTATCTTTACGCCACACGACAGAAAAACATCCTTGATGCCCAGATAGTGATAGCGTTTGGCTATGGCAGCATCGTGTCCGCCGGTGATGATGACAAGGCGCAGCCCCATCTTCACAGCCAGCTGCATGCTGTAGCCGTCTTTAATGTTTACGGTACGGAGCGGATTACCCTCCTTGTCCATCTGAATGGTATTCTTGGATAATACACCATCCACATCAAATATGATAGTGGAAATCTTTGTCAGGTCGTAATTTATCATGATTATTGTCTTCTTTTGTTTGCAAAAATACTAAAAATAATTGAAAATTGAAAACTGATAATTGAAAATTATGTTTTTTTCTTGCATTATTTCCATTTAAATTGTATCTTTGTGCCGCGAAATTATTTTTAACCCTATAAATCAAACAAATTCTAAAATGAACATTAACGATTACAATTTTGCAGGTAAGAAGGCAATTGTTCGTGTAGATTTCAATGTGCCTCTTCAGGATGGTAAAATCACCGACGATACTCGTATCCGTGGTGCAGTTCCAACTCTCAAGCTCATTCTTGAGAAGGGCGGTGCCCTCATCATCATGTCCCACATGGGTAAGCCAAAGGGCAAGGTTAAGCCAGAATTGTCACTTGGTCAGATTAAGGACGCTGTTGCAAAGGCACTTGGCGTTTCTGAGGTAAAGTTTGCTCCTGATTGCGCAAAGGCTGATGCAGAGGCTGCTGCTCTGAAGGCTGGTGAAGTCCTGCTGCTTGAGAACCTTCGCTACTATCCGGAAGAGGAAGGCAAGCCAGTTGGCATTGAGAAGACAGACCCTGGCTATGATGCAGCAAAGAAGGAGATGAAGGAGCGTCAGAAAGAGTTTGCAAAGAAACTCGCTTCATACGCTGACTGCTGGGTAATGGATGCCTTCGGTACAGCACACCGCTCACACGCTTCTACAGCCGTTATAGCAAACTATTTCGACAAGGACAACCGCATGCTCGGTCTTCTCATGGAGAAAGAGGTAAAGGCAGTTGACAATGTCCTTAACAACATACAGCGTCCATTCATCGCTATCATGGGTGGTTCTAAGGTGTCTTCAAAGATTGGCATCATCGAGAACCTTCTCGGCAAGGTTGACAAGCTTATCCTCTGCGGCGGTATGACATACACCTTTGCAAAGGCACACGGCGGTGAGGTCGGTAAGTCTATCTGTGAGAACGATAAGCTCGACGTTGCTCTCGGCGTAGAAGAGTTAGCAAAGAAGAACGGAGTCGAACTCGTTATGGCTCCAGATGCTATCTGCGCACCAGAGTTTGCTAACGACGCACCACAGAGCATTTACCCATCAGATGCAATTCCTGCAGATCTCGAAGGTCTTGATGCAGGTCCTGAGGCACAGAAGAAGTTCGCTGCAGCCATTAAGGGTTGTAAGACAATCCTGTGGAACGGTCCTGCCGGCGTATTCGAGTTCGACAACTTCTGCGACGGCTCACGTGCAATCGGCAATGCTATTGCAGAGGCTACAGCAGAAGGTGCATTCTCTCTCATCGGCGGTGGTGACTCTGTTGCATGTGTCAACAAGTTCGGTCTTGCCGACAAGGTAAGCTACATCTCTACCGGTGGTGGTGCCCTCCTCGAGGCTATCGAAGGAAAGGTACTCCCAGGCGTAGCAGCAGTACAAGGTTAAGCATTAGGAAACATAATAGATTGATTAAGTAGCGCTTGTACGTCGGGATGACGTGCAGGCGTTTTTCCAATTTTCACTCCTTGTTCATTTCCCTTCTCACTCCCTTCTCACTCCCCTTTTTTAAAAATGCAAAAAATATTATTTGTCTGTCATGGAAATATCTGCCGCAGCCCGATGGCAGAGTACATAATGAAACACCTCGTCAGCGAAGCCGGCAGGGTGGGAGATTTCGAAATAGCCTCCGCTGCCACCAGTACGGAAGAAATAGGAAATCCCGTCTATCCCCCGGCACGTCGCAAGTTAGCAGAACACGGCATCGGCTGCGACGGCAAACGCGCCCGCCAGCTGACACGTCAGGATTACGACTATTACGACCTGCTTATCGGCATGGATTCCTATAATATTCGTAATATGAAAAGAATGTGCGGCGGAGACCCCGATGGTAAGATACGCATGCTGTTAGACAGAGACGTGGCAGACCCATGGTACACAGACAATTTTGATGCTACTTGGAACGACTGTGTAAGAGGTTGCGAACAACTCTTAAATACACTGTGAACGCAAACAATTCTTCAAAAAATGATATTTTTTATTGAATTTTTTACTAATAAGTTTGTATAATTGAATAGTTTTCCTTATCTTTGCAGCCGTATTCAGATAGCCCCGATTAAGCGAGAACAATGGATTTAATACATTCAATTGCTGAGCGTGAGGAGGTTAGCGTAAGCAAAAGGATAATTAGGAAAACACATGAAGATTAGAGAAATTGTATTCATCATAGCAATAGTATTCGGCATAACAGCATGCACATCATCAGCCAAAGACTATATAGAAGTTTATGAGGAAGGTACTGAGAAAGTGATTTCTGCCTCCTCTCAGGGGAGACTTGCC
>ODAI011819266.1_pt1 | contig 14819 bp, 14 predicted proteins | sample 1539321 | NCBI WGS metagenome assembly ODAI01 (sample SAMN02144231, study PRJEB22623) | gut metagenome | biome: sheep rumen | host: Ovis aries | place: New Zealand
CGCTGATGCCCAGCCGGGCCACCTGGCGGATGGCACGGTTCATCATGTCACCGCTGCCGGCCATCACAAAGCGGACGTTCTTGGTGCGTTTGAGCACCTTGGCGGCCGCCTCGATGAAATATTCGGGGCCTTTCTGGTAGGTGATGCGGCCCAGGAAGGTAACCACCTTCTCCTTGACGCCGCGCTCTACCTGGAGGTTCTCCCGGCCGCTGAAATCCACGGCGTTATGCACGGTAACCACCTTGGCGGGGTCTATTCCGTAACGGTTGATGACCGTATTGCGGGTAAGGTCCGACACGGTGATCACCTTGTCTGCCATCTGCATGCCTTTCTGCTCGATGGCGAACACGCGGGTGTCGATGTTGTCCACGCTGCCGCGGTCGAACGAGGTGGCGTGCACATGAATCACCAGCGGCTTGCCCGTGAGCTCCTTGGCGGCGATGCCGGCGTAGTAGGTGAGCCAGTCGTGGGCGTGGATGACGTCGAATTCGTCTTTGCGCTGCATGGCGATGGTACCGCCCACCATGGCGTAGCGGGCCACCTCTTCCATGAGGTTGCTGCCGTACTTGCCGGAGAACTTGAACTTCTGGCCATAGCTGATGGAGAAGTCTTTCACCTGGCGCTTTTTCTCTTCCTCGATGAGTTTTCCGAACTCTTCAGGGTCTGCGTAGGGGACCATGTTGGAGCCGATGTGGATAAACTTCACCTTGTCCAGATATTCCTCTACGGTTTCCGAAACGGTGTCCACGGCCACATCCGAGGCGTTGATGATGGTGGTGGCGCTCTGGTCTTCGTCTCCGGAGGCCGACGGCATCACGAAAAGGGTTTCCACACCGTTGGCGGCCAGCCCCTTGACAATGCCTTCACAGGCCGTACCCAGACCGCCTGCGATATGGGGAGGGAACTCCCAGCCGAACATTAATACTCTCATAACTTATTCCTCCCTGTACTTTTCTATCAGCCAATTGATATTCAGAAGGGCGGCCGTTGTCATGGCCGACGAGATGGCCCCGTGCGGCTCGTGAGGCGGGTCTCCGTCGTAGAGCTCCGAGAAGGCGCCTACGCCGTGCTTGGACAGGTCTTCGTAGAAGCCTTCCGTGAGCCATTCGGCCCGTTTGATGAAGTTCTTGCCCATCATGTTGAAGCTGGCATAGCAGTACTGGGCCAGCAGGAACGGGAAGGCGCAGCCGTTGTGGTAGGCCAGGTCACGGTCTATCTGGGAGCCTTCGTACACGCCCTTGTAGCGGACGTCGCGGGGGCTCAGCGAGCGGATGCCGCGGCGGGTGACCAGTTCTGCGTTCACTACGCGCATCACTTCCCCGACCACCTCGTCCGAGACGCAGCGGTTGTCCAGGGACACCGGCCACAGCTGGTTGGCCCTGAGTTCCATGTGCTGGCCCTGGCCATCTACATAGTCGGCCAGGAAGCCCAACTCCGGATTCCAGAAGGTGGGCTGGTAGTTCTGCTCTACCAAATCCTTGATGGGCGCCCACTTCTTGTAGAAGGCGCTGTTTTTACGCTCGTGCTCCAGGGCGAAAGCGATGGCATTGTACCAGAGGGCGTTGGTCTCTACCTGGTAGCCGGCGCGCTCGGTCACGGCACGCCCGCCGATGTAGGCGTTCATCCAGGTAAGGGCAACGCCGTCTTTCTGGGCCCAGAGCAGGCCGTTGGGCTGCATGGCCACTTCCTGGCGGACACCCGGAAGGTAACTCTCCAGCACCGACTTCACCACCGGACCGTACTTGGCCCAGACAGCCTTGCCAGAGGCCCCGTAGGCAATGTACTGCTGCAGGGTAACCGCAAGGTACAGAGGCGCTTCTACCTGCGTTGTCCGTCGGCTCAAACGCTCCTGGTTGCTGGCGATGAGATTGTCCAGGATTTCTTCGAACTCCTTCGGGGAATCCTTTCCGTACAGGGTAAGGCCGGCCAGGGACTCCAGGGTTTCCCGGAGCAGTCCGGTATAGAGCCAGCTGTAACCGGCCACGATCCGGCGCACGCCGCCGTCTTCCCGGATGAGGGAATTGCACTGGCGCACCAGCTGGTCGTGGAAGGAGGTGATAGGGCCGATCTTCTCTACCGTGGCGCTGAATTTCCGCTTCAGGGAGGTGGCCTTTACAGGCTCTCCGGCGGCGGCGCTGAACACCAGGATATCCCCGGCTTTCATTTCGGTCTCGAACGAGCCGGGCACCCAGAGGTCTTCGCGGCAGTCGAAGCCGCGGCGCATCTCGTCCGAATAGGTGACGCCCTTGTACCACATGGGATTGTACTTGAAGGCAGACTGTGCGGTACTCAGCTGCAGGTTCAGGTCCGGAAAACCTTCGTACATGTTGAAGGCGGCACCGTTCTGCAGGGGTTCATAGCCGGTACGGGCCTGACTGTTTTCACCGGTAAGGGCGTGGAAATTGCGGAAAGCCAGGAAAGGCTTCAGCTCCAGCTTCACTTTGGCAGGAGCGTTCAGGAGTTCGTACTGGATCAGGAGCTGGTTTTCGTCCGGGCACAGGACAAGCCGCTTGCGAAAGACGATTTCACCGATTTTGTAGGTGATGGAAGGAACAGGGTCTGCATCGAAGTCTACGATGTATTTGTGGCCGCGAGGCTCATAGATGTCACCGTAGCAATGGATGCCCAGGTTGAACCGCTTGCCGCGGAGGGTGAGGCTCTCATCGAGGGAACTCAGCAGGATGTGCCGATATCCTTCGAACTTGTCCACCGGCACGGCCAGCAGGCCATGATAGCGTCTGGTATTGCAGGTGACAATGGACGTATTGCAATACGCGCCGGTCTTGTTCGCCAGGATAATCTCGCGCTTCAGGGAATACTCGAGATTGACTAGCTCAGACTTGTTGAATGTCAGAAAAGCCATAAATATTTGTTTATATTTGCTTCAGTACCATGGCACAACGGGCAGGCAGGTACAACTGAAGGGTATGGTCGTAGGCCTGGTTTCCGTTGGGGCATTTTCCGGGCACAGCAATATGATGCTCTCCTTCCTGCAGTCTCGAGAATCCGTCGAAACGGGCCTCGTCGCTGTCGAGCACATTCACATATTCGCCGGAGGGCGCCGAGAACGCGTAGTCCGCGAACGACCCCGTGGCCGAAAAATTCAGTGCAAAGATACAGTTTTTACGTTTGAAAATCAAGATTTTCTTTTGTTCATCGGCCACCAGAAGTTCCGGACGCCCGCTCAGGATCTGCTGTTTCCGGAATAAATGGACCATTTCCTCATCGAAGTTCCGGAGCAGGCCGTAGCGCAGGTCCGGATTGTCGGAGAGCGACCACTGCCGGCGGGCATACTTGAACGACCAGCCGTTTCCCTCCCGCGGGAAATCGATCCATTCGGGATGGCCGAACTCGTTCCCCATGAACGTGAGGTAGCCGTCTCCGGAAGTGGCGGCCGTTACCAGGCGGATCAGTTTGTGCAGGGCGATACCCCGGTCCACGATGGCGTTCTGGCTGTCCGTGCGCATGGCAAAGTACATCTCCTTGTCCATGAGGCGGAAAATGATGGTCTTGTCCCCCACCAGGGCCTGGTCGTGGCACTCCGCATAGGAGATGGTCTTTTCTTCCGCCCGCTTTCCGGTGAGTTCCCACCAGATTTCGCCCATGGACCACTGCTCGTCGCTGCGCTCCTTGATCCATTTGATCCAGTGGTCGGCCACGCCCATCGACATCCGGAAATCGAATCCTACGCCAAAGGCCTCCAGCGGGGCGGCCAGGCCGGCCATGCCGGACATGTCTTCCGCGATGCAGAAGCCGTTGGGGTTTATCTCCTTCACCAGGCGGTTGGCCAGGGCCAGGTAGATCACGGCGTCTTCATCCACGCCGCCGTCGAAGTACAGGCTGTAATTGCCGAAATCCTTGCCCAGACCGTGGTCCCAGTACAGCATGGAGGTGACTCCGTCGAAGCGGAACCCGTCTATGTGGTATTCCTCCATCCAGTACTTCACGTTGGACAGCAGGAAATAGCGGGTGGCGTCCTTGCCGTAGTCGAAGCAGCGGGAGCCCCAGGCAGGGTGGTCTCCCTTGGGGCCGGAGTGGAAGTACAGGTGGTCCGTGCCGTCGAATTCGGAGAGGCCTTCCAAGGTGTTTTTTACGCTGTGGCTGTGCACGATGTCCATGATCACGGCAATCCCCTTGCCATGGGCGTCGTCCACCAGGGCCTTGAACTCTTCCGGCGTGCCGAAGCGCGAGCTCAGGGCGAAGAAATTGCTCACCTGATAGCCGAAGGAGCCGTAATACGGGTGTTCCTGCAGGGCCATGATCTGGATGGTGTCGTAGCCCAGCCGCTTGATGCGGGGCAGCACATCCGTGCGGAATTCCTCGAACGTGCCCACTTTCTCTTTCTCGGAGGCCATGCCGATATGGCACTCGTAGATAAAGGGATGGGGACGCTTCCCGGCATGCGCGTGCTTCCAGGCGTAGGGCTTGGCAGGGTCCCAGACCTGGGCGGAGAACACCTTGGTGACATCGTCCTGGACTACGCGGGTGACATAGGAGGGCAGGCGCTCGCCGCCGCCCCCGGGCCACTCGATATAAAGCTTATACAGCTGGCCGTGCCGAAGGAACAGTTCCGGAAGCTTGATTTCCCAGTTGCCGTTCCCCACAGGCTTCAGGGCATAGGCGTCTGTGCGTTTCCAGTTGTTGAAATCCCCGATGAGGAATATCTTGGACGCATTGGGGGCATACTCCCGGAATACCCAGGAGCCGTCGTCGCACTTGTGGAGGCCGAAGTAGATGTGATTGTTCACGGCGTCTTTCAGAAGGCCGTTCCCTGCGATATGCTTGAGGGTTTGCCAGATACGTTCATGGCGGGCGTCGATGGCATCTTTAAAAGGGCCCAGCCAGGGATCGGTTTCGTAAATTTTACGCATATAGGTTTACTCTTTGTCCAACGAATCTATCTTTTCCTTCACGGTACGCAGATATTCCCTGCACTGCTTCAGGAGCTCTTTGCTGCGTCCCACCAGGGCGTCTATGTCGTCCAGTTTGGTTTCCGGCGTTTCTACCTTGGCTGCAATCTCCTCCAGCTCTTTCACCGCCTTTGCGTAGTCGAATTTCTGTTCCATCATGCTATATTCACTTGGTTATTGTCTATGTTTTCACTGAATACCTCATCTACCCGGGCCGTAAGGGAGCCGTCCGAGAAGCGGACGCCGATGCGGTCTCCCACATGCACTTTATCCACGGTTTTAAGCACCTTGTTGTCTTTTCCGGTTACCAGCACATAGCCCAGTCCCAGGATGTTCCGGGGGTCCGAGGCATTGATGCGCGCCTCTTTCAAGGCCAGGGCCGACCACTCCTGGCTCTGGCGGGCCGACGCCGCAAAATGAATCCTGTGGGCCAGGTTGTCCCTCAGCCGCCCATGCGCCGCGTACTTGTTCAGGAGCCCCCTGGAGATACGCCCCAGCGCCTGCAGCACCGCATTGTCCAGGGCGGAGAGTTTCCGGTTCAGTCCCAGACGGATCCGGGCCTCCAGCGCATCCGTATCCCGCAGCAGCGCGCCCAGGCGAAGCTGCACCGCACGCTGCACCCGCGTATCCAGCGTCTTCAGTTCCAGCTCTTTCCGGGACACCAGACGGAGGGACGCCGACTTCACCCGGCTATCCAGGGTGCCCAGTTCCAGCTCTTTCCGGGACACCAGGCGGAGGGATGCCGACTGGACCCGCGCGAACAGCCTGTCCAGGATGTCGTCCTGGGCCTTGTAGGCATCCAGGAACAGATCGGCCAGGGCCGTAGGGGTTTTCACGGACGCGTGCGCCACCATATCCGCAATGTGCACGTCCCTGTCGTGGCCGATGGCGGTGATCACGGGAGCGGGGCTTGAGGCGATGGTGACAGCCAGGTCGTAATCGTCGAAACAGGCCAGGTCCAGCTCCGACCCGCCGCCGCGAAGGATGAGGATGGCGTCATAGTGCTTCTGTCCGGCATCCAGCAGGGCTGCCATAATGGAGGACGGAGCCTGCTCCCCCTGCATCAGGGCTTCGTACAAGTCCAGCCGGAAAGCATACCCTTGCGGATTGCAGAGCAGATGGTTGCGGAAATCCCCGTAGCCCGCGGCAGTTTTGGAGGTAATCACGGCCAGCGCATACGGCAGGGCCGGAAGGGCCAGTTCCTTCTGCATGTCCATGTAGCCCCCTGCGGTAAGCTTTTCGATGGCCCGCTTGCGTTCCAACGCCTTTTCTCCCAGGGTGAACGCCGGATCTATGTCTTCGATGAACAGGGAAATGCCGTACAGCTCACTGTAACTGACCTGCACCTTCACCAGCACGGTAATACCGGCCTGCAAAGGCTGACCGGTAGTTTGTTCGAAGTAATATTTGAGTTTGGGATAATGCCATTTCCAGATCATGGCGCGGGATTCCGCCACCGGCTTGCCGCACCGGCTCTGACTCAGACTCAGGTAGCAATGCCCGTTGGCGCGCGGACTCCAGGAACTGATTTCCGCCTTCACCCAATACCTCCCCGCAAACGCTTCTCCCACAGTCTCCTTGATGAGGAGCTGCAGGTCCAGCAGATCCATATAATTCCTCGCGTCCATAGTCTTACAAAGATACTAATTTTCTCGAATCCTGTCAAAAGTATGCACAGTTATTCTTGCGTCGGCCACGCCCGCGACTCCTGCGCCAATGCTTCGGGCCAGGTGTGATTTCATGCAACACACCTGGCCCTTTGCAAGCTATAGAAGGGTGATTTGCGGGCCCGGTATGCATGACAAAAACACACCTGGCCCGGCCGGATTACATACTAAAAGTTCAGGGAGAGGCCCACGCCACTGCGCGTGGGGCCCAGGCGCCAGGATGCGGCATAGCCGTTCCGGCGGTTAAAGTCTTCGGCAATCCATTTCAGGCGGCCCTTGCCGATAAAGTGGAAGATAAAGCCCACACCGGCGATAGCGCCGAGGCTCCCGACGATACTGCTCACAAGGACGACATCCCGCTCATGTATCTGGGGAGAGTCGATGAAAGCGGCATAAAACGCAATGTCCGCAGCCAGCAGGCCGACTCCCACAAAACCTAGCGGCAAACCGATCCTTCGCTGTTTCTGCGCCGGGACGTAAGTGTCGTAATAAACCTGTTCACCGATGAGGTCGTGAATGGCTTCTTCCGAGAGACGGTTCCCGCCCATGGAAAAATCTCCCTTGCCCGTATAATACAGACGGCCGGGCTGTACGCCGCCATTATCCTTGTACTGAGCCAGGGCCGTCATGCAGGAGAGCAGGACCAGCCCCATGACAAGGGAAAACTTTGTAATCAATCTCTTCATATGGCACAGCATGTTAATCGATTACAAATTTAAACAAAAAATCCGTGGAAAATAACCACGGATTGAAAAACTACAGTTCCGGCTCAAAATGCGGGATGGGTTTGAGCTTGAAAAGGTTCATCACATGTTTGCGGTCGATGAGCGCCTTGGTGGCAGGATCCTCGCAGATGCCGGTACGGATGTAGCGGTCCAGCACGGCATAGGTGAATCCCAGGTTGTCTTCGTCGGTGAGGCCGGTGAGGCCGTCTGAAGGGGTCTTTTCCACCAAATCCACCGGGAGGCCCATTACCTTGCCGACAGCCACCACCTCCTGCACGGTGAGCCCGCCCAGCGGGGAGAAATCCCCGGCGGCATCGCCGTAGCGGGTGCTGTATCCCACCCAGTCTTCAGAGAGATTGCAGGTGTTCACCACGCGCCCGTTATTGCTCTGAGAAATGGCATAGAGCGCAGTCATCCGAAGGCGCGGCGCCATATTGATCCGGGTCTGGGCCGATGCCTCCTGCCCCAGCTGCGCCTGGACTTCGGCCATCAGGGCATCGAAAGCCGGTCCCACATTCACGTTATACCGCCGGATTCCCAGGTGGTCTATCAGGCGGAAGGAGTCTGCGATATCCGGCTGTACGCCGTTGGGCATGGTGACGCCGATAACCCGGTCTGCGCCCAGCGCCTCTGCGCACAGGGCGGCGCAGACGCTGCTGTCCTTGCCGCCGGAAATGCCCAGCACGGCATTGCAGCCCTTACCGTTTTCTTCGAACCAGTCGCGTATCCAACGGACACACGCATCTTTTACTGTCTTTGCATCGAACATGGCTTATTTGGCTCTGGTGTAAATCTGGATGGGGCAGCCTTCGAAGTCGAAGTGCTCCCGGAGTTTGTTTTCCAGGAAACGTTTGTAGGGATCTTTCACCCACTGGGGCAGGTTGCAGAAGAAGGCAAACTGCGGAGTGCGCGTGGGGAGCTGGGTTACATACTTGATCTTGATGTATTTCCCCTTCCATGCCGGCGGCGGATAGTTCTCTATCTCCGGCAGCATGGCGTCGTTGAGCTGCGAGGTGGAAATCTTCCTCTTCATGTTCTCTGCCACGTGCGCGGCGGCATTCAGCACCTCCAGGATGCGCTGCTTGTTCAGGACGGAGGTGAAGATGACGGGGATGTCATTGAAAGGGGCCAGCCGGGCTTTGAGGGCTTCTTCATAATCCCGCATGGTATTGGCATCCTTTTCAAAGAGGTCCCATTTGTTCACCACCAGCACGCAGCCCTTGCGGTTTTTCTGGATAATGTTGAAGATATTCATGTCCTGCGCCTCCATGCCCAGGGTGGCGTCGATCATCAGGATGCACACGTCCGAATGCTCGATGGTGCGCATGGCCCGCATCACGGAATAAAACTCCAGGTCTTCCGTCACTTTGGCGCGCTTTCTCATGCCGGCCGTGTCCACGATCATGAATTCATGGCCGAACTTGTTGTAATAGGTGGAGATGGAGTCCCGCGTGGTTCCGGCCACCGGGGTGACGATGTTCCTTTCCTCGCCCAGCAGGGCGTTGGTAAGTGAACTCTTGCCCACGTTGGGGCGGCCCACGATGGCAATGTGGGGAAGGTCCTGGTGGTCGTCGTCGGCCTTGGATTCTTCCGGAAGCACCCGCAGGATTTCGTCCAGGAGGTCTCCGGTGCCGGAGCCGTTGGCGGCCGATATGCTCCAGACCTCTCCCAGCCCCAGGCCGTAGAAGTCGAAACTGTCGTACATCTTTTCCCCGCTGTCCACCTTGTTCACGCACAGGACCACGGGTTTTTTGCTGCGGCGCAGCAGATCCGCGATTTCTGCATCGTAATCCGTGATGCCGGTGGCGGCTTCGCACATGAAAAGGATGACATCGGCCTCTTCGATGGCAATGACCACCTGCCGGCGGATGGCATCTTCGAATACATCGTCCGAATTGGACGTGTAGCCGCCCGTATCCACGACGGAGAACTCACGGCCGCTCCATTCGCACTTGCCGTAATGCCGGTCGCGGGTGACGCCGGCAGTCTCGTCCACAATGGCCTGGCGCATGCCTACCAGGCGGTTGAACAGGGTTGATTTTCCTACGTTCGGTCTCCCGACTATCGCAACTAAAGCCATAAATCAATGTTTTTCGTATTCATAAAGGGCGCATGAGGAACATGCGTCGGAGTACTGGCCGTTACAGCCTTTTTTGCCCTTCTGCGCGGCCAGAAGCTCCATTTCCTCCTGCTTGGCGCACTTGATCCCCCGCTTGCGCATTTCCGGGTTGGTGGAAATTTCCCCGTCCGGGAAGGGACGGTGGAAAAAGAAGATGTTCACCCCGAGAAGAATCACGGCGAGTCCCACGAACACGATGGCGGCAAGGAGGGTTTTCATGGCCTACAGCGGAAATTCAGAGGAGATGGGCTCGTAATTATAGACCCGCAGCATCATCCGGGCAAAAGTCTCCGCCATGGAAACCACGCGGAACTTGCCCTGGAGCTCTTTCTTGGACGGGTCCAGCGGAATGGTATCTGTCACGTACACCTCCGTAAGGGCGCTCTTGTCTATGCGCTCGTAGGCGGGGCCGGAAAGGACGGCATGCGTGGCGAAAGCCCGCACGCTGTTGGCGCCGCGGCGGAGCAGCTCGTTGGCGGCTTCCGTGAGGGTGCCGGCGGTGTCGATGATATCGTCGATGATCACGATGTCGCGGCCTTCCACCTCACCGATGGGGACGATCTTCTCCACCACATTGGCCCGGGCGCGGGTTTTGTGGCAGATCACCACCGGCGTATGCAGGTGCTTGGCATAGGCGTTCACGCGCTTGGCGCCGCCCATGTCCGGAGCGGCCAGGGTGAGCGTGTCCTTGAACTGCTTGTGCAGCTTTTCCAGGATGAACAGGAAGTCGTAGCTGGCATACAGGTGGTTCACCGGGAAATCGAAGAAGCCCTGGATCTGGTCTGCATGCAGGTCGCAGGTCATGATGGCGTCCGTTCCGGCCACCTTGAGCATGTTGGCCACCAGCTTGGCGCCGATAGACACGCGCGGCTTGTCTTTGCGGTCCTGCCGGGCCCAGCCGTAATAGGGAATTACGGCGATGACCTTGTTGGCCGATGCCCGCTTGGCCGCATCGATGGTGAGCAGCAGTTCCATCAGGTTGTCCGTGGGCGGGAAGGTGGACTGGAGGATAAAACAGGTGGCTCCGCGGACACTCTCCGAGAAGGAGGGCTGGAACTCACCGTCGCTGAAGCGGGCCACATCCAGGCCGCCCAGAACCACGTCGGGCTCGTCCGGGCTTTTCATGCGGTTCATGGCCTCTACCACCTTTTCTGCGAAATAACGCGTAGCATCACATGAGAAAATCGCCATGCGATGCTTATGGACATCGTTTATCATAATGTTGTAAGAATAGATCCTATATAGTTGAGTATTTCTTCCTTTCCGAGGCCGGTCACCGACGAGGACACGAAGCAGGGCGGGAGTTCTTCCCAGTCCACCAGAAGGCGTTCCTTGTTCTGGGTCACCTGGTTCTGAAGGGCGTTCACCCCTTGTTTGTCCGCCTTGGTGAAAACCAGGCCGAAGGGAATCCCCTTCTCCCCCAGCTCCGCGATGAACCGCAGGTCCACCTCCTGCATGGGATGGCGGCTGTCGATGAGCACCATGAGCATCACCAGCTCTTCCGAGTGGTTGATATAGTCCCAGATGATATGCCTGAGCTTGGCCCTCTCCTTATCCGGGAGCTGGGCATAGCCATACCCCGGAAGATCTACCAGGTACCACTTGTCGTTGATCAGGAAATGATTGACCAGCTGGGTTTTGCCGGGTGTCTGGGAGGTTTTGGCCAGTTTCCCGTTTCCGGTGAGCATATTGATCAGGGAACTTTTTCCCACGTTGCTCCGGCCGATGAAGGCGAATTCCGGCAGACGCAGCTGGGGCTTCTGCCCCACCCGTGTACTGCTGCCTGCGAAAACGGCCTTGGTAACCTTCATAACCTTCCCTAGTTTTAGACAGGCAAAGATAAGAATTCTAAAACGATTTTCCTATCTTTGTACCCATGGAACAAGACGAAAAGTACATGCGCGAAGCACTCGCCGAAGCCCGGGCGGCGGCCGCCGAAGGAGAGATCCCCATCGGAGCCGTCGTCGTATGGAAGGGAAGGGTGATCGGCCGCGGCCACAACCTGACGGAGACCCTCCACGACACCACCGCCCATGCAGAGATGATTGCCATCACCGCCGCCAGCGGGGCTATGGGCGGGAAGTACCTGACAGACTGCACGTTATACGTTACGGTAGAGCCCTGCCCCATGTGCGCCGGCGCACTGGCCTGGACACAGATCACCCGTATCGTCTACGGCGCGCCGGACCCGCGGAGGGGGTACTCCCTCTTCCACCCTCCCCTGCTGCATCCCAAAACGTCGGTCCGCAGCGGCGTACTCGCCGACGAATGCTCCGCCCTGATGCTGGACTTTTTCCAGGCCCGCCGCTGACGCTCCCGGGCCCCAACATGGAACAACAGACTTTAAACAACTTATTATGAAAGGCGTAACTCTCTTTCTGGCCGACGGATTCGAAGACATGGAAGCCCTGGCTACCCGGGATGTCCTGCTGCGCGGCCAAGTTCCCGTGCAGCTGATTGCTGTCAAAGACGATTATTTCGTAGAAAGTTCCCATGCGCTGCAAGTTACCGCAGACACCTCCTGGGCGGACCTGCTGTATCAGGAAGAGGGGACCTGTGCGGAAGACGTGATGATCTTCCCCGGCGGCATGCCCGGCTCCAAGAACCTGGCAGAACACGCGGAGCTGATGGAGATCATGAAAAAGCACTATGAACTGGGAGGCACCGTGGCCGCCATCTGCGCCGCTCCCGGACTGGTCCTGTCCCAGCTGGGAAGGGAGGTCCTGGAAGGGAAACGGGTCACCTGCTTCGACGGGTTCGAGGATGCCCTCATCGGCCAAGGGGCCGTATTCACCGGGGCGGGCACCGAGACAGACGGGCGCATCATCACCGGCAAGGGAGCCGGACACGCTGTCGGGTTCGGCCTGGCCATTCTCGCATATTTGAAAGGGGAAGCATGCGCCGCCCAGGTCAAAGCCGGGCTCATGCTTTAGTTTAACGGACCACGATCCGCTCTATCCGGCGGGGAACCGAGGAAAGGATTTCGTAAGGGATGGTATCCAGGATCTGAGCCAGTTCCACTACGGTGGGATCCTTCCCGAAGACGGTTACCGTGTCTCCCACCTGCGCAGGAACGCCGGTGACATCCAGCATGCACATGTCCATGCAGATGTTGCCGATCGTGGGCACCCGGTGGCCGTTGAGCGAAAAACTGCAGGCTCCCCTTCCCAGATGCCGGTCTATGCCGTCTGCGTAGCCCACGGGGATGGTGGCGATCACAGTGCCTTCCCGGGCCTCTCCCCACCTGCCGTAGCCCACGGTGTCTCCAGGGCCCAGACGTTTGATCTGCAGAATCTTACATTTTAGCGAAGCCACTGGGGCAAGCTCCTTTCCGGGAAGGGCGCTAACCCCGTAGATGCCGATACCCAGGCGCACCATGTCGAACTGGAACTGCGGGAACCGCTCTATACCGGCCGAATTCAGGATATGCCGCATGGGCATATAGCCCAGATTGTTGGCTAGAGCCTGCGTATTGCGCTGAAAAAGGTCTATCTGCCCCAGCGTGAAGGCGTCCTGGGACGGGTCTTCCGCCACGCACAGGTGCGAGAACATGGACTTCACCCGCACTTGGGGCGTGTGGCGGAGATAGTCGGCCAGTTCCTCCAGTTCCCCTGTCATGAAACCCAGGCGGTGCATGCCCGTATCCAGCTTGATATGGACGGGATAGTCCGTGAGACCCTTTTCCTTGAGATGGGCCACGAACGCCTTCAGGGTGTACAGGTTGGGGATGCTGGGTTCCAGGCGGGTCTCTATGATTTCCGGGAAGAAATCCGTGCCGGCGGTAAGGACCATCACGGGCAGGGAGATACCGTTGCGACGCAGCTCCAGGCCCTCTACCGGATATGCAACGGCCAGGTAGTCTGCTCCGGCGCGCTGCATCATGGCGCCGAATTCCACGGCACCGTGGCCGTACGCATTCGCCTTGACGAGAACCAGCAGTTTCGTCGAGGGCTCCAGCAGGGAGCGGAAGTATCTGTAATTCTCCATGGTGGCCTTCAGGTCCAGTTCCAGCCGGGAGAAATCGTCCGGACGCATCATATCTTTTTCTTTCGCGGTACAAAAATAACATTTCCCCCTGACATTTTGCCATAAAAATGTTTATTTTTGCATCAGGGCCCGCCTTTTGCGGGATTGCCCATAAAAATTACAGCTATGCTCTCTACCCAGATGATCTGGATTATCATGATACTTGTCATGGTGCTCAGCATGATAATCCAACAAGTGTTAAAAAGCCGGTTCGACAAATACTCGGAGCAGCCCGTCTCCATCACCGGAGCAGAGGTGGCCAGCCGCATGCTGCAGGCCCACGGAATCCGGGATGTGCAGATCGTGTCCATTCCGGGCAAGCTCACAGACCATTATGACCCTACAACACGTACCGTCAACCTCAGCGAAAACGTGTACTACGGCCGTTCCGTCGCGGCCGCCGCAGTGGCCGCCCATGAATGCGGCCATGTGGTTCAGCATGCCACGGGCTACGCGCCTCTGCGCATGAGAAGCGCCCTGGTGCCGGTGGTCTCCTTCTCCAACAGCATCGTGTCCTGGGTCCTGCTGGCCGGGGTCATCTTTGTCAACGTGTTCCCGTCCCTGCTGTGGATAGGAATCGCGCTCTTCGCCCTTTCCACCCTGTTCAGTTTCATCACCCTGCCGGTAGAAATCAACGCCAGCGCCCGTGCCGTGAAGTGGCTGGAAGGCGCCGGCATCGTGAGCTACGAGACCAAGCCCATGGCCGCGGACGCCCTCCGCTGGGCCGCCTACACCTACGTCATCGCCGCCCTGGGCTCCCTGGCCACCCTGCTCTACTACATCTCCATGGCCAACCGCCGGAACTAGCCGCCAACCGCTCTATCCGCCGTCCGCCGGAACTAGTCGCCAACCACCGGAACTAGTCGCACTCTCGACCATGACGGCGCGGAAGTCACAGCCGACACCGGCACCCGCAAAATCGGCCAAAAATGACGGCGCGGAAGTCACGCCAGACACCGGCACCCGCAAAAACGGCCAAAAGTGACGGCGCGGAAGTCACAGCCGACACCGGCACCCGCAAAAACGGTCAAAAGTGACGGCGCAGATGTCACCGCTGACATCTGCACCCGCAAAATCGGCCAAAAGTGACGGCGCAGAAGTCACGGCCGACCCCGGCACCCGCAAAAATGGCCAAAAGTGACGGCGTGGAAGTCACCGCTGACACCGGCACCCACAAACATGGGCCAAGTGTGCAGTTTTTCAGGCCAGGTGTGCAGATTTTCGGGCCAGGTGTGATTTAAGGCAACACACCTGGCCTACTGGAAGACCATATGGGGCCGATTAGCGGGCCAAGTGTGTATAATAAAAACACACCTGGCCCGTTCGTTCAACAAGAAGAGCCCGGTGACAGGAGCCTCGGAGGCCAAAGGCC
>ODAI011892086.1_pt1 | contig 14815 bp, 15 predicted proteins | sample 1539321 | NCBI WGS metagenome assembly ODAI01 (sample SAMN02144231, study PRJEB22623) | gut metagenome | biome: sheep rumen | host: Ovis aries | place: New Zealand
ACCTGTGCCGGCTTTCTCGGGCGAGCACCAGATCTCGGCGTAGAGGTCGGTCGTGGCCTCGGCCGTCACCTTGTTGTTGTCGAGCTCGGGGAGCTCGTCGGCGGTCGTGTCGCTCTGGTCGGAGTACTCGATGGAGGACTTGACGGGCGTCGCTGTGGTGGGCTGGATCCTGTCGACCATGCGAGAGAGGCTGGAGGTCGCATCCTCCACCGTGCGGACGTTCTTGGGCACGAACACGTTGCGCGCCAGTATGAACGCTCCGAACACCACCACGCTCACGACGACGATGCCTGCCACAACGGCAATGATGCCTTTGCTGTTCTTGCGGCTCATGCTTCCTCCTAGGGTGCGTGTCACCTGATTCTTTGGTCCTATCGATAGTATTTCGTCTGCTCGAGGAGCTCCTTGACCTCGTCGAGCATGCGGTTGTTGTCCTCGCGGTTGTCGTCGGACTCGAGGTCGGAGAGCTCCATCTCGAGCTTGCCCATCTCCAGGAGCAGCCGCTCGTTGGCCTCGATCACCTCGCGCATGTCATCGAGGGCCTCGCCGTATATCACCTCGCGCTCCTTGCTCAGGGTGGTGCTGCTCGTCTGCGTGACGAGGCGCCTCCGCTGCTTGCGGTACCCATCGACATCGAAGGACTGCACGCGGTTGGCGAGCAGGGCGCAGTTGCGCAGCAGCGTGCGCTCGGCGGCCTCGACGACCGCCGCAAACCTGTCGTGGCTGAGGCTCTCCGTGCCAAACTTCGCCTCGATCACACGGTACAGGCGGTCGCGGCGGCGCTCCATGGCCTCAATCTGATTGCAGGCCTCCTCGGCATAGCTGCCGACGGCAGGCAGGCCCGCATAGTCGCGAAGCTGTGGTAGGACGTCTTCCGGATCGTCTATCTCACCGGCCTCGAGAAGTCGGTACTCGGGCTCGTGCAGGTACCCATACGTCGAGGCGCCGAAGGCACCGGTGAGCAGGATGCCGCAGATGACCGACAGGCCAGCACGCAGGATGCTCGGGTCGGCGGGAGAGAGTCCCACCAGCCAAGGCGTGTAGAGCACCATCGCCGTGATGGCTATTCCCGCATAGGAGGCTAGGAGCCGTGCGTACTTCTTCATGTCCTTCCGATCCGCGCGCCATTCATGCCAATGACCATCATTCTACCCACCGAGCGCGCCGTGTGACGCATGTCCGACGAACGGATTGTCCGTTCTGTCGCATCGTCGCACGATGGGACGACAGAAACGCGACGTGTGCTTTCGGCCGTCGCTAGAAGGCACCGCCGCCTCCGCCACCGCCGAAGCCACCACCTCCGCCGCCAGAGAAGCCGCCTCCCCCGCCGCCACCCGAGCTCGAGCTCGAGGACGCGAGCGCCGCAGAGCTCACGTGATGGGCACTGGAGTAGTTGGTGCTGAAGCTCTCGTAGGGCCTGCCGTGGGGACCCACGTAGTACCAGCCATATGTGGAGGAGAGTGCCTGATCCTCGAGCAGCTCGGGAGCGACCATCTTGAGCTGCTTGACCACCTCGTCGGCGACGCCGAGCACGACGGCCATGACCAGCAGGCGGTTCCAGAGCACGACGTCACGCGGGACGGCCTCCTCGAGGCGCGTGAAGTCCTTGAGCCAGCGACGCAGCGCCTCGAGCTTCGCCTTGACCTCGATGGCCTCGTTAGACATGTCCTTGTTGACTGCCAGCACAATTCCGTTGACGGCGACTGCACAGACCTGCAGCAGGATGAGGATGACGCAGGGCAGCCAGGCCTCGGTGATGATCATGAGGAATACCGTCAGGATGAAGAACACGATGGACAGGAACACGCCAAGGATCGCGAGGCCGTGCCCCGAGGACTTTTCACTCCTGAAGAACCCGCGACCGGAGGCCGTGGACTCGACGATCGCATTCCAGCCCTCCAGGGCATTGTGGTAACGCTCGGGATGCTTCTTGGCCACCTTCTCGAGGTCCGAGAAGATGACGGTCGTCCCGGCCTCGACACCCTCCATGTCCTTGACGGAGGGGGCGAAGCGGCCGATGTCCTCAAAGAGCACGAGCAGCGCGCGGCGGTCGATGGGGTCGAGCTTCATGTCGGCCGCACGCGGGGAGACCGTCAGGCGATAGTCTTGGCGACGCTTCTTGCCACCCAGCACCCGCTTGCTCTCGATAGTTACCAGCTCCAGCGATATCGCCCCAAGGTCGGTGAGTCTCATGAGGGTCGCCGTGAAGTCCTCCCCCGCAGGGCTGCCGCCGCGGTAGAGAGCGCCCAGCACGGCAGGATGGTCGTCTGTGGGGACGTCGCGGAAGTACTTGTCGTCAAACTGCGACTTGTGCGACCTGCGATAGCGAATGCGCAGAACGATGGGCAGGACCGCCACGAAGAGCGTACCAATTCCCACGATGCCGAGGCCGCCGTAGGTGAGCATGCGCGCACGCTCCCGCTTTGCGTTCGCCTCGTCTGCCCACTGCCGCTCCTCGGCCAGGATGTCCTGCAGCACGCGACCCCCTTGGGAGGTGCACGCGCTCAGCCACTCCGCGGGGAAGGTGATGCGTGCCTCGGCGAACTCCGAGGTGCCCACGCCCGGCACCGTGTACACGATATCGTTGCCGTTGAAGCTCACCGACGCGTCGAGCGGACCGTGTCCCCATGCGCGCACGTTCTCCTCGGGCTCGACCACCTTGCCGTCGGGCACGGGCAGGTGCACCGTGCACCTCACGTTGCGCGACTCCTCGTCCCAGCCGTCAGACACGAACTTCCAGTAGAGCTCGGACACGTCGTCATAGCGCGCCGCGAGATTGGTGTCGGTGTAGTTGATCACAAAGATGGCAGACTCGTCCTCGTGCGCAGAGTAGAGCTTGACGGTGATGACGTCGCCGCTCTCGCTGAGCTGGTAGGTGTGGTCGTTGTCCGAGTATTCCTCCGTGAACTCGATGTACTCCCCGCCCACGATCTCGCCGACCGACGTGATGGTCGTGTCGATCCACCGGCCGTTGTAGCTGCCGGAGGGGATCTCCCAGTACACGCCGTGGAACGACCCGTCGAAGTCGAACGTGCGCTCCTCGTGCACCGAGACCGACCCGTCCGTACCGACCGTCGCGTCGATCGAGACCGAGTCGATGGAATAGTCGCGTGCGAAGGCCAGCCGCGCGGGAAGCACCAGCAGGAGCGCGAGCGCAACCATAAACGTCGCAACGCACGACAGGATAGCATTGGCGCGGCACGACATGCTGCGCGGACGATAGTCAGAAGAGCCGCTCACAGGCATCGTAGATCCTCCTCGGGCCTCAAGCACCCACCGCATTCACTTGAAGCTCCCTCAGACCATGACTGACATCCGCAGACGTTCCATAGGGACAGCCCTTGTGGAACACCATTCGGAATCCAAGTCCCGAACACCGCCAGTCCCCAAGGAGCTGCCCCTATTGGGACGACACGCATCCGTTCGTGTCGAGTCTGGCTGAGAAGAGCTATACCTGAAAAGGATACCAGAGCGCGTCACGCATTTGGCCCCGTGCCGACAGACGCCCCCGTCGCGGCTGCGAACAGGAGCGGCCGGAATGACCCGTGTGAAAGCCGGTGGATGCGCCTTGCGGACAGACGGCGCGTCAGGAGCACAGGCGGCTCAAGGACGAGGAAGCGGACAGGCCACGCGGACGGGCGGCACCCCGAGCACGACGTCCGCACGCAGAGGCGCCCGGCCCTGGCCATCATCGGCGCCACCTCACAGGCATGCCTCCAACGTCGTGCCGCACACCGTCACCGCCTCACCGATGGCGAGGGTCGCCATGCCCGACAGGGCCTCGCCCCGCACGAGCGCCGGATTGGTAGCCCCGCAGTCCTCGACGAGCACCGTCTCGCCCTCCTGCCGGATTCTCAGGTGCCTGCGCGACACCGAGCGGGACCTCAGCACGATGTCGTTCGCCTCATCCCTTCCCACCGAGAGACCGCCGGGCGGCAGGGGCACCACGACCCTCATCTGATCCGAGCTGACCGCGATCGACAGGGCCGGTGGAGCCGGGGCGGTCACCACCGTCGCATCGGGCATCGAGAGGTCGAGGGTGTCCTCGGGAGAGGGTGCCTCCCTCTTGCTGTGGCGTGGCGGAAGGGCCGAGGGGGCACGGTCGGAGCTCTGCACGAGATAGTCTTCAGGCTCGTCGTCCAGCTCGTCGAGCTCGACCATGGCCAGAGGGTCCATCTGCCTGGAAGGGGGAGCCGGCGGGCGGGGCGGGCCCGAAGCGGTGACACCATCCTCGCGATCTGGCCGCACGGAGGGCTTGCCGACCTCGGGAAGCCTGTTTCCCATCGCGTCCTTCGAGAAGTCATACAGGCACCCGTAGCAGACGTCCATGTCGGAAAACAGCATCTCCCCACATCGGGGGCAGGTCTTGACGCCAGCCTCGTTCGCCCGCTCCGACGTACCTGCAAAGACATACCTCGTTCCACCAGACTGATTGCTCGTACTCACTTGCTGCCTCCTTCGCCTTGCTGCATCTCTCGCTCCTCGCGGACGGGCTCCTGCCCGTCTGCGCCTTCAAGCCGAACCCGCTCGCCCTGCGCGAGCCACCTCCCCCGGCTATGGGGACGCTCAAGCGTGGCCCACGCCCCTTTGCAGGACAAGAGCCTGCCGGGAGGTAGGGAGCACCACGCATCGAGCACGTATCCTTCCCTCTCCACGAACGCCACGTCGATGCGATAGCGCATGCCGTACGTGTGGATCGCGTGACACCCCACGAGCGCCACGGGATCCGCATCGGCATCGGTGCCCAAAAGCCCCCGTAGGCGTGCCAGCGGTCGGTCAAGCACACGGAATCGCATATGGTCGTACGGAGGGCATACGCGCACGACCTCGATCGTCCGGGTCATCTAGACCACCACCCCTGGCCGGAAGCGATCGACCACAAGCTTGCGCTGATGGGTCAGTGCAACCGGCGGGCCGAACGAGACGCCGGCCAGCCTGAAGGAGCCAGGCCACGGCCGATACCTGAGCGTGCAGGTGTACGTCGTGAGAAGCGGTGACACCGGAAAGGTCAGGCCGAGTCCCAAGGGAGCCGCATCGGCACCGCTCACCGAGACACTCACCTCGCAGCTGGGCGAATCAAGCGCCGCCTCGATGCAGCGCTTCACCGAGCCCGCAGATGCCAGGGAGCTTTGCTCTCCCGCGGGAGAGACCCCATGCGAAATCACGGCGTCCGGCGCCACGCGATCGAACGTCGCACATGCCTCGGCAAAGCGGCAGAGGTTGTACACGATGAGCCCCACGACGATGCACACGGGAATCATCACGGCCAGCTCGACCGCCATCTGCCCTGTCTGTGCGCGAGGCGCCTCAGCCGCGCTCATGACGTCACCCCTATCTTCGAGAGGTCGATGGTGAGCGGGATGCTCACGCCCTCAAGGCCAGGTATCGGCAGTTCGGCGACCGTGAACTTCCCGGAGCCCAGCTGCTCGGCCACCTTCTCGCGCATGAGCGCGACGAGCGCGTCAGACGAGCCGGGCAGCGTCTGCAGCAGCTCGCGGGCCTTGCCCAAGGTCGTCAGCCCCGCCTTGTCGAGCACCGTCTGGCTATTGACGATCACAGGCTTGCGCAACCTGAGGTCGGCAGGCTCCATCGAGAAGCCCGACACGAGACCCGTCAGCTTCCCGCGCAGCCATGTGGCCACCCGCTCCCCGAACACCCCCTCGACATTGCCAATGAAGCGCTCGCCGGCATCGGCGACGCTGCCATAGGCCGAGCCATAGCCCACGAGCATGTCGCTCCAAAGCCCCGTCACGCTGCCCACCAGGTCGAGGGCAAGAGAGTCCGAGCCGCTGCGCAGGCCGTCGAACGCCCGCGAAATGACGGTGTTGTGCGCCGTGGACTCGTCGGGAGCGAGCGTTGCGCCCGCCACGGCGGCGCCCCTCGGCAGGCTATTGCCCGACAGGAATGCAGCCGTCAGCCGCGAGGGCACGGCAGGCGTCGACGAGCGCTCCACCACGGCCACGCACCCATAGGCACCAGGGGGACAGAGCTTCGGCCTGTCGACCGAAAGCGCCTTCATCGCCTCGTCGAACGCGTTCTTGCCCTCCTCGGCAGCCTCCTTCATGTCCCGTTCCGCCTCGATCTCGTCCTCACGCGCCTCCTGATAGTCCCTGGATGCCTCGACGACGATCCGCCAGTAGTGCTCGAACCCGTTGTCGATGTTGGTCGAGGCGCTGGCGACGTTGCCCATGGCACGCGCATCCATCTCGCACACGTCACATCGGCTCACGTATCCCGCATCGATCGCCCACAGCGACGCATTGCCGTCGTAGGGGCCAAGCGCCGCCGGGCAGTCGAGCGAGCAATGCAGCGTGGAGCCCCATTCCTCGTAGGTGCACGGCCACACTGTGTCCGTATAGAGGCGCGTGTCCCTGATCATGTCGGCGTTGTGGGGCAGAATCTCCAGGTTCATGCTCACCTGGTCTTCGGTATCGACGCAGGACATGGTCCCGAGGAACTCGTACGCGTAGCCATAGAACTGCTCGCGCGCTGCCGACCGCTGCAGCTGGTCCACCGTCCCTCCCGAGGGGCTCTCTTGCACATAGCGGCGCAGGTAGTAGTTGCGCGCGCGGATGCGGGCGTACTCGAACTCCCACACGTCCGGCGCAGGGTAGTACGGATTGAGCATGCCCCCGAGGCCAGCGAGCGTCGACGCCCTGCTCTGAAGGCACATGGGATCGTCGACGTTGTCCGCACGCCATGCGCGCTCCTTCGCCTCCTCCGCGCGCTCATGCGCCTCCTCCTTGCGCTCCGAGGCCTCGGCGAGCTCCTCGGAGTCCTCCTGCATCTCGTCGGCGCTCACGTCGTCCTCCAGGAAGGAGAAGTCCGACTTCGACTCCTGGGGAAAGGGCATGGCACACCCGACGTAGGAGATTCCCCCGGTGGAGTTGGCCGCCACGCACGACGCTGAGTTGGCCATGATCAGGGCGGGAAGGGCTCCCTCGAGCTTCTTGAGCCCCTGGGAGGCGGACTTGGCAAACCGTTTCCTCGCATCGAGGATGCTGCGCCCGGCATCCATGACCGATACCGAATGCGCCTGCAGGGGCGGGATGGCCGATATGATCAGTCCGGCCCCGCACACCACAATGCCCGTAAGGCCCATGGAGAGCACGCATGCGTCGGCCACCTGGGCGACGGTCGCATACCCCGCTACGCAGTTCGCGCCCGCCATCGCCGAGGCATCGGCCACCTCCTGCACGTCCGCTGCCCTCGATGCCGACCAATATGCGGCCGCAGTCCCAAACACGAGCGTCAGGCTCACCAGGAGGGACACGGCGACGGCCAAGGTCGTATAGCCGCCATCGTCGCGCACGAAGGCCTGTATGCCAAATGGCCAAGCTTGCCTTGGGGAGTCAGCCCCACATCTTCTGCCAGCTACCATAGTCGCCTCCTACCCACTCCGCACGCGTGTCGACCGAGAGCGACACGCGCAGCACGACTCCTTGTGCGTCACTCATGCGCATGAGGGCTGCCACCGCGCCCAGCAACGGAAGCGGGCGGGCATGCCCCTCGATGGTCACCTCCACATGCGTGTCCGAGCGATTGACGGCGACCGACCAGTCGCCCTGCCCTCCCACATGGAAGAGTGGGACCTCGGGCACCGCCCTCAGCCTCCGGAGCGCATACTCCCTGCACGACGCGACGTCACCCCCGTAGGCGGTGGCAGCCGCACGCGCACACTCCCCTGCCGCACCGCGCATGACCATCCGCGTGTACGAGAGGCAGGCCGGTTGCAGGAGGAGCGCAAAGACCAGCATCACGGCAGGAAGCGTGACGGCCGCCTCGACGGTGCCCTGCCCCCGCTCCCCGAATGCCAGGCGAAGGAGTGGCCCCGCGGTGACGGAGACTGCCCGCGACAGGCGACCCTTCCCGCGATCGATTCCGGCACCTCCGTCCAACCGGGTGGGCACCGCACCACCGCACGCCTCAAAACAGCGAGATGTCCCGCCATGAGCCCAGCGCATCGCCACCTCCCAACTGATGCGACGAGGCATCCACCGCCTGGTCCAGCAACCCTCCCGAGCGACCCGCGTGCCACACGGCCGCGAGTGCGATGGCCATCGACAGGAATGCCACGATGACCAGGGCATACTCGACCGTCGACTGACCGCGCTCCGCGCGCGACGGAGTCGGCGGCGCGGCATGCGGCTTGCACGCGGATACGGGACGTCCGCGCGAGGCGCCAGCCAGCGCAGGATCGGGAGCATCCGGCAAGTCATGCAGGCCCTCGTCACACCGCAGGTAACCGGTGGTCGTGAGCAGGTCCGCATGGCACCTCTCGCAGCTCGGCGCCACCGCCGAGGCATCCTTCCCGTTCATGGCATCACCCCTCACTGGCTTGTCCCATCCTCTTTCAACGACTCCAGCGCCTCGTCCCGCTCCAGACGCATCACGCGCACCTCGCATATGCCCTCGCTTCCGGACGCCGACACGATGCATACGTCGACCCAATCCCCGCCATGGACGACGCATCCCCACACCGACCCGAGGAGGTCGATATACCCCGAGCTCGCAAGGACGCAGTCGCGCGCGTCGCGATAGGAGGCAAGCAGGTCGACGGCCACCTGCTCCACGCTGCCCGCCTGCAGCGTCACGGTCGGCGCCGCTTGCGACACGACGCCCTGGGGCAGCTCCATCCCCTCCAGCAGCCGCCCGACGTCCGTGCCCTGCGGTCCTGACGGATCGTCGTCGCCCCGCGCGTCTCCGGAAGGGCTCCCCTGGGCTTCGTCACTGGAAGGGTCACCGTACACGTGGCTGCCAGAGAGCGATTCTTCCCCAGGAAGCGCACGTGCCGCACCGTCCAGACTCCCCGAGGAAACGGTCAGCATCGAGATCCACACCAGGCTCAGCGCCAGAAGCGCGAGCAGCGCAACCGCGAGCGCTAGTGGCCCACGACCAGCATGCCTCCCACCGCGTCGCATCATCGGCTACAAGGCATTCATGCCACTGACGATGGCATCCCAGAGCTCCTGCACCTTGCCCCTGAAAGCGATGATCGCGAGGATGGCGATCACCACGAGCACGCCCACAAGGATCGCGTACTCGGTCGTTCCCTGGCCGCGCTCGTCCGACAGGAGGCCGTCGAGCGAAAACGACCCCATCAGGCAGGCGTCCCTTTCACGCGCTTCGGTGCGCGGCCCTTGCGCCCCGCATTGTCCCTGCGCTCCAACCTTCACCAGCTTGTCCATGACAACTCCTCTCGTATCCGGCGGTGCCACCCAGGCGCCGCATCGAACGTGACCATTTCCCGCATCGTCCCTATCCCACGGCGAGCGAGGCGCCGAGCAGAGGCCCCAGGATCGCCAGGAGCATGGCCGGGACGATTAACGTGCCCAGGGGGATCAACATGCGGACTGGCACCTGCTCGATCTCCTCTTCCATCTGTGCCCGCTGCTCCTCGCGGATGGCCTGGGCCTGCTGCTCGAGAGTCGCCGCCAGGGGCGACCCGAAGGCCAGCGCCTGGGCGACTACGCCGGCAAAGCGCTCCAGCGCCGATACGCCCATCCTGCGCGCCATGGCCTCCAGTGCCTCCTCGCGCGATGCCGTGCCCAAGCGCCACGTCAGCATCGCGGTACCGAGCGCCCTCGAGAGCACGTTGGTATACCTCTGGCAGTAGAGCTCGAGTGCCGAGTCGAAAGAGAGCCCTGCAGAGAGGCCCAACGTCACCACGTCGAGCATGACGGGCATTTGCCGCAGACACTCCGCCCTGCCCCTGGCGAGCGCCGCGCGCTCCTCCACCTGACGAACGACCGCGACGCGGCGCAGGCGCGCAAGCAGCTCAGCCAGCGGGTCCGCCCTTGCCTGCGCCAAGGCCTTTGAGGGCCGCCCCGAGGCGCTCGCCACGAAGGATGAAGCGAACGAGCAGCAGCCGGCCATGACGCAGCATGCAACGAGCTCGACGGCGGCGCTCATAGCACGCCTCGCATCAGGTGCCTAATCACGAAGAGCGCCAGGCCATCCATGGCCGCCGCGAGCAGGATGCTGAGCGTGCCGGGCAGGGTGGAAAGCCCATTCTGGAAGTCGATCGAGATCAGCGAGAGCAATCCCACGAGCAGCAGCGGCAACAGGCACACAATGCGGATGGAGAGCCTCACCTGCGCCGTCTTGACAGAGAGCATCCGCTCGTACTCGCCCTGTCGCTCGACGAGCTGCGCCGAGCTCTGGAACAGCCCCCGCAGCGGGCTGCCCGTGCGCTGGGCGATGACCAGCGCCGTAGTGAGAAGCCCCACGCCCGGTGCGTCGAGGTCGCGCGACAGCTGCGCCATCGCCTCCTCGGTGGAGGCGCCGCACCGCAGGCGGAGGGCTGCCTGCACGAAGGCACTGCCCGCATACCCACGCTCGTGCACACCGACGTACTCGATTGCCTGCGTGAGCGTCTCACCAGACCCGAGCGCCATGGCGAGCGTCCGGAAGACCTCCGGCATCTCGTCCACCAGGGCCCGCTCGCGCCTGCGCTTGCGGGAGGAGTACCAGACCGACACCATCACCGGCGTCCCAAGCACACCGACAACGATTCCGTAGGGGGAACGCGCGAAGATGCCCAGGGCAAGCGACGCGGCAAGCGACGCCAGCACCGCAAGGGCGCAGGCGTCCTCACGAGCCACATGCACCCCCTGGAGCCGCAGCCGCCGTGCCACAACGTCGCTCAGCTCCCGCCACGAGGGCGTGCGAACGAGCATCGCCACGGTTCGCGTGTCTCCTACCAGCGCACATACAGCCTCGATGCGGCGCACCGCCTGACGCATGCCCCAACCCGACGCGTGCCGGCTCCTTCCGCCGCCGCTCGCCGTTATCGCAGCCGCACCGAACCCCGCCGCGCTTCCTATGAGACCGAGGACCTCCATGTCCGCACCTCCTTCTCCGAGAGTCGCCCCTCCCCCACCGCCAGCTCCACGAATTCCGGCTCCCTCACTAGGTGCCAGTGGTCGTCCGCCGATTCGTAGGTAACGACGTCCACCAGCTCGACCCCACCGCTCGAGGCGCGCTTGACCTCTGCGAGGGAGGTGATCCTCCTGCTTCCGTCACTGCGACGTGCGGAGAGCACGAGCAGGTCGAGGGCGGTGGCCACCTGTTCCTCGATGATCGAGGCGGGCAGGTCCATACCGAAGCGCGCCATCAGCACCAAGCGCAGGATGGCCTCCTCGGCCGTACCGGCATGCAGGGTCGTCAGCGACCCGTCATGCCCCGTGTTCATCGCCTGGAGCATGTCTATCGCCTCGGCACCTCTCACCTCGCCGACCACGATCCTGTCGGGCCTCATGCGCAGGGCATTCTTGACGAGGTCGCGTATGGTCACTTCACCGGTGCCCTCGATGGATGCGTCGCGCGCCTCGAGGCGCACCACGTGGGCGCTGCGATCGAAGCGCAGCTCCGCCGAGTCCTCGATCGTGATCACGCGCTCGCCGTGGTCAATCTCACAGGAGAGGGCGTTGAGCAACGTGGTCTTCCCCGAACCGGTCCCGCCCGCCACCGCAATGTCCTTGCGCAGGCGCACGGCCCAGCACAGGAGCGTCGCGTACCACTGCGGGAGCGACCCCAGCTCCACCAGGCGCCCGATCGACGTGATTCGGTTGGAGAACTTCCTGATCGTCACGTAGGGGCCGTCGATGCCCACCGGGGCCGCAACCGCATTGACGCGATCCCCGTTGGCCAGGCGCGCGTTGACTATCGGTGCGCTCTTGTCCAGACGCCTGCCGAGCGGCGCGAGGATACGGTCGACCACCATGAGAATCTGGTCGGGCGACTCGAAGCGCTCCCTCGCCGGATGGATGCGCCCCTCTCGCTCGTAGTAGATGGCCTCGCAGCCGTTGACCATCACCTCGCTGATCCGCTCGTCATCGAGCAGCGGCTGTATGGGGCCCAGTCCCACGACCTCGTCGAGCACGCGGGACGTGAGCTGCTCCCGCTCCTGCAGGGAGAGCCGCGAGAAGCGTTCCCCGTTGAGGATGGCCTGGCAGGTCACGCGAAGCTCGCTGCGCGCCTGCTCGATGTCGGGCGTCGCCACCATGTCGGCGACCGTGGCGAGGCCGAGCCGTCCGACCAGCTCGTGCTTCAACGCCACCGAGAGCTCGTCGCCCCACCCAGAGGGGCCGCTCGCGACGACGGGCTCGACCGACCCCCCGCGGGCCTCCTGCTCCCGCACGCGTTCCAGGACCGTCATCACACCGCCTCCCGATGCTTGCCAAAGAGGGCAAAGCGCCTCTTGGTGCCACGAATCTCCGATGCCTTGCGGGCAGCCTCGTTATCCGGGAGGCGCCCCAGCTCGGCCAGGGTCTGGGCGAGAAGCGACGACACGCAGGCCATGAGCTCCGAGTCGATGCCTGCCAGCTCCTCGACCTTTCCTCCCGCGAGTAGGTCCTCCGCCTCGATTCCTCCGTCTACCACGCGATGCATGCGTGCCGTCTCGAGGCCCACCTCGGCACGGCCCTCGAACGCGTTGGGCTTCGCCCGCGGGTCGCCGAGGTTCACCACACGTACGATGCGCGTGCGCGCCACCCCAAGGCGCACGGCCAAGGCGCTGACCCGCGCGGCCGATGCCACGGCTCCCGTCCGCTCGTCATGCACCACCATCAGCCGGTCGCATGCCTGCACCGCCTGCGCGATGCCGTCGGTGAACGTGGTCGAGGTGTCCGCGATCACCAGGTCGTAGCGCGTGGAGAGGTAGGAGAGCAGCGTCGCGATGTGCGGCATCACCAGCTCGGCCTCCTCGGGACGCTCGCAGGGTCCCCACAGGTGGACATGCTCGCCGCAGCGCACGCTCGCCCGTCCCATCGACTCGGGAGTCGGGATTCCCTGCGGGGCGATGCGCATGATGTCGGGCCCCTTAGCCACGCCGAAGCAGGTGCAGAGGTTGCCGCACGAGAGGTCGAGGTCGACGACGGCGACGTCCATGCCCCATCGCGCGGCAGCGCTCGCCATCAGGGCAACGAGCGCCGTCTTGCCCACGCCGCCCCTGCCCGATGCCACCGTGAGGATGGGCGCCGCGCTACCGGGCCTGATGCTCGTCGTCGCAGCCGGCACCGGCACATCTGCAGGCACGATCTCACCTGGCATCTCGCCTGCCTGCAGCGGGTCGCCAGCCGGGTCGATCGCCTGCTCGGAGGTCCCCTGCCCGCTCTCGAGACCGTCGTCATCCTCCACGGTATCCGCTGGCTGCACGGGCTCGAGGGCAGGCACCACCGTCGCGTCATACACCTGCGACACGCCGGCTCTCCTCGCGCGCGACCGCAGCGAGCCGCTCGCCCCGCGGGCCACCAGGACCACCTCACTCGCCACGCCATCGTGTGCGATCGCTGCGGCGAGGTTCATCGCCGACACGCCCTCGCCGGTGTGCCCCACGATGGCCCCCACCGTGCCAGGCTCCTCGTCGGAGAAGCGCTGTCGCAAATCCTCGGGACTCTGCGCGAACACCACCGCGGATCCCGGCGCGATCTTCTTCAGGGCCATGAGCACCTCGCGCCGTCCGGACCTCCCCGCATATCCCAGCCACATCTCCGTCGTCATTGCTCGTCTCCCTCCTCAGGGTTCGTCTCCGCAGGCGGCTCGCCCTCGTCTCCTTCCTCAGGGCTCATCTCCGCAGGCGCCTCGCTCTCGGCGGGCTCCTCCGTGGTCTCGTCGGCGACCTCGACGTCGTCCGCGGGGATCACGAGGCGTAGGTCCCCCACCGCGCTCGCACCCAGCACCTCCGACACGTCCTGAGGCAGCACCGCGATCGTGATCTGCTGAGAGGCGACGATCCCCGTCGTCGAGGCAAGCTCGGAGAGCACCTCTATGTCGCTTGCGATCAGCCTCGGGCCATCGCCCGAGACCGCGTACGCGCTCACACGGGCGCCGCGCGTCACCCCGCGCGAGATGCCGAGCTTGTCGGTGACGGGCACGCTCACGGCGACGTGCCCAGAGGGCACCTCGGAGAGCGCTGACTCGTCACGGAAGTTGAGCTCAGTGAGCGGCGCACCCTCGGCAACGGGCACCCGCACCTCTCGGCCAATCGCATCGTCGAGGCTCACGATCGCCCCCGAGGGCGCGAGATCCGACACCCAGTCGCGCTTGCGCACGTTGCGCTCGGTGATCACCTCGCCGGCCTCGAGCTGCTGGGTCGCCACGACCAGCTGCGCCACCTCGCCGCCGAAGCGCTCGATGGCATCGGAGCGCACGCGCTCCGCCTCCTGACGCACGGTCTCGGCATATGCGAGGCAGGACAGCACCCCCAGTGCGGCAAAAGCCAGCGAGAGCACGATTCTGAAGCGCGTCGACATAGGCACCTCCCCACGGATCGGAAGCGGGCCACACGGCCCGCAGCAACCATTCTCGAGTGAAGGACCCATCGCCCCGCCCTGTTTGCGAAGTCGTGTATGCGCCAACTCGCACCGAGGTGGCAGCTAGGTAGGTTGCACGCGTTTTCGCAGGCAGGTGTCCTCGTTTGGGCATCCCGTGCAAGTTTCGCGTCAGGCCGCGTGCACCCCACGGGGCCTCCGCGGCACGGCGCGCTAGGCCCTCTGCGCAACAAAGCCGCAGGCAGATGCCATGCGGCTTCGCGTGTCCGTCATTCGGTAGAGGCTTTTGCGCAATCTGAGGGCGTCCCGAGGCGTCGCGCCGAGCATCCCTGGGGATGGCGCGCGCAAGCGAGGGCTGAGCCTGCGAATGCCCGCAGGGTCCGGCCCTGCCACAATGCCCTGTTTGGCGTCTTGGACCTCAGATCGTTACTCTTCGCGGGCGGGCGGTGGCGCCCCGCGCGATTTCGCGGGCTGCGAGGAGCGCAGGCGCGGCGGGAGCGAGGACTGGCCGAGCGCCCGCAGGGCGCGAGTTCCGCAGCTGC